>Ga0181535_10000923_pt1 | contig 40677 bp, 40 predicted proteins | sample PEATcosm2014_Bin_44_FD_119774 | JGI IMG/M metagenome (GOLD analysis project Ga0181535, IMG submission 119774) | Peatland microbial communities from MTU Mesocosm Facility, Houghton, MI, USA - PEATcosm2014_Bin17_30_metaG | ecosystem: Environmental > Terrestrial > Soil > Wetlands > Peat | place... | reverse complement strand
GGCTACCGCAACCTCAACTACCTGCTGCTGAAAGCGCAGCGGCTGGCCGCCACAAAAACCCAACTCGTCGCCTTCCAGAAAGCCGCGTAGAAAGCTGACTCTTACAGATTCTCGTCAAGAGCCCAATTTATTGGAAGACAAAGGTTAGCAATAAATAGAGAGCCCGATTCTGTCCGCGTAGATTGTGGACCGGATCGGGCTCTTGGCTGCTAGCTGACAACTGGCAACTGATAACTGACAACTGAAGGCTGCTTTTACATCGCCTCCGGGCTTTCGATGCCCAGCCAACTGAGCACCTCGACCAATTCATGCAAAGCAACGGCTGCCGTAGCCAGCAGGAATGTCTTGCGTGCCGGGTCTTCTTCGCTGAGGATGTGGTGCTTGTGGTAGAAGTTATTGAACTCCTGGGCTAACTGGAAGGCGTGCTTGGCCAGGTACGCCGGCTCCGAAGTAGTAATGCACTGCTCCAGCACCAGCGTGCGCCGCGCGGCGCGCAGCCAGAGAGACCAGATATCCGCGGCTTCCACGCCTTCGAGATAACCCGAGAGGCTGCTGTCTGCAAGGCCCGCGAACTCCTTGAGCACCGCTTCCGGCGTCGTCTCCGCCTTGCGGAAGATATTCCGCGCGCGGACCACAGCGTATTGAATGTAGGGCCCGGTCTCGCCCTCGAAGCTCAGCGCATCCTTGAAGTCGAAGGCGATGACCGAGTTGCGCGTGAACTTGAGCATGAAGTAGCGCAGTGCGCCGATGGCGATCTGCTCCGCGATCCGCTGCCGGCCGGCCTCAGCGTCTGCTCCGCCGGTTTGGCGCGCGTCCACTTCGGCGCGCGTGGCGGCAATGAGCTTGTCGATCAGGTCGTCGGCCTTGACACCGAAGCCCTTGCGTCCGCTGACCTCGATGTACGGGCGCGCCTGGTCCTCTTCCGATACGTCATAACCGAGCTCAACCGCGCAACGCGGCGTGAGCGCCACCATCTCATAACTGAAGTGCGTATAGCGGTCGGCCTGCTCGACGTAGCCCATGCCGCGCAGAGCCTGAATGACGTTTGCCTGCGGGTCGCTCTGGCGCGAGTCGATCACGTTGTAAATGGCCTGCGCACCGCCAAAGTGCGGATGGGGCTCATCCCCGTGCTCGGCAGAGATCCAGCACTCATGGCTTGGATAAGTGAAGAACGGCTTGTAGCCGAAGTCCTTGCCCAGCAGGCCAAACTTCCATAAGTGATAGGCAATATCCTTGCCGACGTACGTTACGGTTCCATTGGAACGAACGATGACCTTGGCATCTTCATTCGTCTCGCCGTCGGTAACATCGGCGCCGGGCCGCGTCATCACCCAGCAACCCTTGTTCTTGCCTTCGGTCTCGAAGTAGAGCACGCCGGTTTGCTTCAATTGCTCGAAGGCTGCTTCCCAGAATTTGAGGTGCAAAATCTCGCTCTCACGGGGCAGAAAGTCATATTCGATATCCAACCGCAGCATGGTTTCAAGATGCCGCTTGAGCACAGCGGTCGAAATCAGCTCGGCCACCTCGGCGGTCTCGTTGCCGCCGCGTTCGAGTTCGTGAAGCGTGGCGTAGCGCAGTTTTTTGCGCGCGGCGTTCTCCTCTTCACTGCCCTGCTCGTACCACTGCGAGGTGCGCGCATAGAGATCCCAGCAGTAATAGTCAATGCGTTCGCCCTTGTTCTTGAGGTCGTCAAGAAGCTGGCGCACATCTGCGAGCGACCGGCCCTCAAGATGCTGAAAGCCGACCACCACATCGGCCACCTGCACGCCGGTGTTGTCGATATAGTTCTGCACGTCCACCTTTTGCCCGGCAGCGCGCAGCAGGCGAACAAACGTATCGCCCAGGATGGCGTTGCGCAGGTGACCGATGTGTGCGGCCTTGTTGGGATTGATGCTGGTGTGCTCGACTAGCGAATGCAGGCCGCTGGCGGGCGTTGCCAGCCGCTCCCCATCCGCAACCATGCGCACTCCGGCGGCGCGATCGAGGCGGGCGTTGATGTAGCCGGAACCCGCGACCTCAAAAGACGCAAAACCAGGGAGCGGACCCAGCGCGGCGACGATCTCCTGCGCAATGATCTTCGGCGCCTTGCGCAGCTTACGCGCCAGTTCGAACGCAATCGGAGTGGCCAACTCGCCAAACTGCAAGTCGGGAGGAATCTCCAACGGAATGGCCTCGATCTGGAGACCGTACTTTTCTTCTAAAACGCTGCGAAGGCGGGCGCCGAGCCTTTTCTGTAGTTCCAGATACACGTCGATTTGCCTCGTGAGCATTTCCAGAGATGGCTTGCGTCGAAACCAATCCCCTCAAGTTGACGCAAGCCTCAGCAAACGGCGGCCTGGAATGACCTGAGGGACTGCATCGTATCTCTGGGAACGCCGTAAAATCCTTGATTTTCAAGGCGATTCTAACAGAACCGCGCCCCTGTCCGGGTTTGACGCTCCCCGCACGGCACCCTAAGATAGAGGGTAGATTGCCTGACGATTCCCGCCTGTCGACCAGGGAGAATCCTACGCAACACCCCGCTCATGACTCCTATCTCATCCGACCCAACTCGCTTTTACCTGACCACGCCGATCTATTACGTGAATGCGCGGCCGCACCTGGGCCATGCCTACTCGACCATCGTCTGCGACGCCATCGCGCGACGCAAACGGGCGCTGGGCATCGACACCTGGTTCCTCACTGGCACCGACGAGCACGGACAGAAGATCGAGCGCTCCGCCGAATTGGCCGGGCGCACGCCTGCCGAGTTTGCCACCGCCATCTCCGGGGAGTTCCGCGGGCTGTGGGACCAACTGGGCCTGAGCTACGACGACTTCATCCGCACCACGGAAGAGCGTCACAAGCGCGGCACGCAGCGGCTTTTCGCCACGCTGCGGGACAAGGGCTTCATCTACAAGGGATCGTATACCGGCCAGTACTGCGTCTCCGACGAGCTGTATGTGGACGGCCCTCCGGGCACGCCCTGCCCCGACTGCGGACGCATCACGGAGACGGTGAGCGAGGAGAATTACTTCTTCAAGCTCTCGGCCTTCGAGCGCAAGCTGCTCGAGTTCTACGAGGCGAACCCAGAATTCATGGCGCCCGAGTCCACGCGGCGCGAGGTGATCTCGTTTGTGCGCGGCGGCCTGAAGGACCTGTCCGTGAGCCGCACCAGTTTTTCCTGGGGCATTCCCGTTCCCGGCGACGAGAAGCACGTGATCTATGTGTGGCTCGACGCGCTGGCCAACTACATCACGGCCCTTGGTTACGGCTCGGACGACGACCAAAAGTTCAAAAAGTTCTGGCCGGCGGACATGCACCTGATCGGCAAGGAGATCAGCCGCTTCCATTGCGTTTATTGGCCCGCGTTTTTGATGGCCGCGGGCATTCCGCTGCCGCGCGCGGTGAAGGCCAACGGCTGGCTGCTCTTCGACCAGGGGAAAATGTCGAAGTCGAGGGGCAACATTGTGCGCGCCGAAACGGTGCAGGCGGTTCTGGGGGCAGACGCGCTGCGGTATTTCCTGCTGAGGGAGATCCCCTTCGGCCAGGACGGCAGCTTTTCTTTTGATGCTCTTGTCCAGCGCTACAACGGCGACCTGGCCAACGGCTACGGCAACCTGGTGAGCCGCGTGGTCAACATGGTGCACAAGTTCTTTGGCGGAGTGTTGCCGGAGGCCGGCGCAGAGACCGCGGCCGAAGCCGCCCTGCGTGAGAGCGCCGTGGAAGCCATTGCAGCGTTCGGCCCCGCCTTTGACGAACTGAACTTCTCCGAAAGCTTAAAGAGCCTGTGGCTCCTGGTGGCGGAGACCGACGGCTATCTGACCGCCAACGCACCCTGGAAGCGGCCCGCGGACCGTCCGGAAGCGGAACACGTTGCGCATCAGGCGCGCGTGTTGGCCACGGCTGCCGAGGCCATCCGCATTATCACCGCGCTGGTCTATCCCATCCTGCCGGAGTCGGCCGCCAAGGTCTGGCGGCAGCTTGGACAGGGCGAGATCGCGGACGCGGCAAAGAAATCGTTTCTGACAGAGATCGCATGGGGCGGATTGAGGGCCGGGACTCGCTTTGCCGAGCCCGCGCCGCTCTTTCCCCGCGCGGAAAAGGACGCAATCGAACGTATGCAAAACATCGAAGAACAAAACAACAAGAGCGCCGTCGAAGCCGCCACCCGCGGTGGGGCCAACTCGGAGCCTTCGGCTCCGGCTGCTGCGGCAAGCGCTGCCGCCAAAACTGGAACTGCTCCCGTGAAGGCGACCGAATCCAAGGCACCGGCGGCAGCCGCTCCGCCGACTCCCGCTGCCCCTGCCCCGGCGGCAACTCCGGCACCAACCGCTGCTCCGCCAGTCCTCGCGGCAGCTCCGGCGGCTGCACCGCAAGAGCCGCAGTTCATTACCATCGACGACTTCGCCAAGGTGGAATTGCGCGTGGCGCAAATCCTGGTGGCCGAGCGCATTCCCAAGGCCGACAAACTGCTGCGCCTGGAGGTCGATCTGGGCTATGAGAAGCGGCAGATTCTGGCCGGCATCGCGCAGTTCTACGAGCCGGAAAAACTCATCGGCCGCAAGATCGTGATCGTGGCCAATTTGGCACCGCGCAAGATGCGCGGCCTGGAGTCGAACGGCATGTTGCTGGCGGCCTCGCTGCCCGACGGCGCACCGGTGCTGGCGGGATTTCTGGAAGAGTGCCCGCTGGGAGCGCGGCTGAAATAGGCTGTGGCACAGAACGATTGATATTGCCGCGTTGCCCGTGGCAGAATTGCGCATCTATCCCCTGCGCAGTTCCGGAGGCATGTTTGCTGGTCGATTCCCATGCTCATTTAGACAGCGAACGCTATGTGGAGGACCGCGCGGAGATGCTTGCCCGCGCCTTCGAGGCCGGCGTGGAAACAATCCTGGCCATCGGCATCGGCGAAGAGGCGAACGGGATGCACCGGGCGCTGGAGGTCTGCCGCGAATTCAATGGGCGGCCGAATCTGCCCCGGCTTTACGCCAGCGCCGGCATCTATCCACACAACACGCACGAAATCGACGATGCCGTCCTGGCCCAGCTGGACAGCCTGCTGGCCGAACCGGAGGCGATCGCCTGCGGAGAGATCGGCCTGGACTATTACCACGAGGGTGCGCCGCGCGAGGTGCAGCGCGAGGGACTGATTCGCCAACTGGAGATTGCCGCTGCCAGAAAGCGGCCTATCCTCATCCATTGCCGGCCCAAAGACGGCGCGACGGATGCCTGGGACGATCTTTTTCCGATTCTGGAAGAACATTGGCGGCAGACCGGGCTGGGCGGCGTGATGCACTGCTTCGGCGGCGGGTGGGAGCAGGCGCGGCGTTCGCTGGACCTGGGCTTTCTCGTTTCGTTTGCAGGAAACCTGACCTTTCCCAAAGCCCAGCCGCTGCGCGATGTGGCCGCCCTGCTGCCCCTGGACGGGGTCCTGGTGGAGACCGACGCTCCCTGGCTGGCTCCGGCGCCCCATCGCGGCCAGCGCAACGAGCCGGCCTGGGTGCTGCGCACGGCGCTGGTTCTGGCCGAAGTTTTGCGCGTCGAGAAGGAAGAAATCGCCGCGGCTACGACGAAAAACTTCTCCCGGCTGTTTCGCTTACGGCCAGACGTGGGAAACTGATAGAGTTGCTGCGCACGGCAACGTTTGGCGCTCCGCGCAGAAGCGACAGCACGGAATTTGAGGATAAGAGAAAATGGCCCAGGAGAATTCGTTCGACATTGTAAGCAAAGTGGACATCCAGGAGGTCCGCAACGCCATCGACCAGGCGCTGAAGGAGATTCGCCAGCGCTTCGATCTGAAGGACTCCCACTCGGAAGTGACCCTGGAGGGCAACGAAGCCATTCAACTTGTCTCCGACGGGGAGTACCATCTGGAAGCGGTGAAGGAGATTCTGGGGCAGAAGCTGGTCAAGCGCGGCGTCTCGCTGAAGAATCTGACCTACGAAAAGCTGGAGCAGGCTTCCGGCAAGAGCGTGCGCCAGAAGATCAACCTGCAGCAGGGCATCCCCGTGGAAAAGGCCAAGGAAATTGTGCGCCTGGTCAAGGACGCGAAAAAGAAGGCACAAGCCAGCATCCAAGGCGATACAGTCAGAATATCGGGCAAGGACCGCGACGAGTTACAAGCGATCATCGCATTGCTGCGCGGCAAAGATTTGGGCGTGGAGTTGCAGTTTACCAACTACCGCTCCAATTAGGCGGATGCTTTGCAGGGCGCTTGCGCATCCCATAGAAGAGCCCCGCGCCGGCAGTTGAGGCCGTACGGGAAGAGACAACGCGAGAACCGGAGAACATTGAGCACATTGGCGATAGCGACGGCGAGAGAAGTTTTCGATCTGCTGAGGGATGACCTCGTGGTGATCGAGCAGGAACTGGGCCGGGACTCCGCCTCCGGTGTCAGCACCATCACAGAGATCGCCGAATATCTGCGCGAGGGCGGCGGTAAGCGCATCCGCCCCTCGCTGCTGCTGCTCTCGGCGCACACGCTGGGCTACTTTGGCCAGGGCGCCATCCGCCTGGGCACGGTCGTGGAGATGGTGCATACGGCAACGCTGGTTCACGACGACATTATCGACGGCGCCGACCTGCGGCGCGGTCGGCCCTCGGCCAACACCACCTGGGGCAACGAAAAGTGCGTCCTAGCCGGCGACTGGCTCTATATGCAGGCCTTCCGCGTAGCGCTTGAAGAGAAAAACCTGCGTGTGCTCGATCTGCTCATCGGCCTCACCCAGCAAATGGTCGAGGGCGAGTTGCTGCAGATTCAAAAGCTGGGCAAAGCCGTCTCGGAGGCCGAATACTACGACCTGATCTTCCGCAAAACCGCCTGCCTGTTTGCCGTTTCGATGAGGCTGGGCGCCGTGCTGGCCGGGGCGAGCGAAGCCCAGGAGACGAGCCTGGCGGCCTATGGCCGGGCTGTCGGTCTGGCTTTCCAGATCGTGGACGACGTGCTCGACCTGACGGCCACCGAAGAGGTTCTGGGCAAGCCTGTGGCCAGCGACCTGCGCGAGGGCAAAGCAACCCTTTCGGTGATCCACTCGATCGATCACGGCACCGCCGCCGATCGACAGACCATCCAGCGGGTTCTGGACGACCGCAGCTTCGAGCGCGTCACCCGCAAGCAGATCCAGGAGATTCTGGTGCGCAACGGCTCGGTCGAGTACGCCATGTCCATCGCCGACCGCTATGCCGAGCAGAGCCGCCAGGCGCTGGCATCGCTGCCTGACTCCGAATTCAAACGCGCGCTGCTGTGGGTGCCGGATTTCGTGGTGGCGCGGGATAAGTAGCTTCAAGCGTCCTGCACGATCGTTCCCTGGTGGTAGACAATCTTCCAGCCGTCCGGAGTGCTCTGCCAGATGGTTGAGCGCCGCGTGAGGCGCCGGTTGTCCTGGAGAAGCGTGTAAGTCAGCAGATAGGTATCCTCAGACAATCTGCGGCAATGGAAGTCCCGCGTCTCCCAGACATCGCTGTGCGGGAAAGAAAAGCGCTTCTCCAACTCATCCAGCACGGCCTTCCGGGAGTAACGGCGACCGGAGGCGCCGGTTTCCCAGTAGTCCTCCGCTGTCATCCGCTCGAAATCGGCTCGTGAGGTTCCGAATTCAGGGCGATGAAAGATGGGCTCGCGGCGGATGAGTTCGGCGAGGACGCCTTGCAGCTCAGGGGCGGTCGTGAGAGTAGGTTCCATTCCCTCGCGCCACTGTTCAAACGCGCTCATGCGAATAGCATAGCCGAGCGGGACGCCTCCGTCTTCACGGCTAGCGAAGCGCTTACTCGCCGGCCATCATCGCTCGCAAGGCAGCGGCGTACTTTTCCGGCAGGGGCTTCTTGTTCAACTGATCGTCGCAAACCACATGCACCGTCTCGCCTTCGGCGAGGAGGAGCTTCTGCTCTTCCAACTCTGGAGCCTTGCGCCAAATCGTATAGGCGAACTTGATCACTGGGCCGCGCAGGAGAGCGGGGCGGGTTTCGATGAGGATCTGATCGTCGTAACGGGCCGGGGAGCGATAGCGGCAACTGGCCTCGATCACCGGAAGAATGCACTGGTGTTCCAGTTCCAACATGCGATAGGAGAGACCAAGAGTGCGGAGCACCTCGACGCGGCCTATCTCAAACCAGACCAGGTAATTGGCATAGTAGACGATGCCCATCTGGTCGGTCTCGGCATAGCGCACCCTCACTTCGGTGGTCACGGACATGCAGCGGACTCTCTTTATCGCAAGTGGTCAGTGGTCAGTTTTCAGTGGTCAGTAGCAAACCGATCGCTGACTGCTGTTTCACGGCTTCAGGTGCGTGAAAATCGGCAGCTTGGTTACGTCGTTGAAGATGACGAAGGCAAAAAACGCGATCAGCACCACAAACGCCGCCTGGTAGATGCGCTCCTTCACGGCGATACCGATGTCGCGGCGAATCGTGCTCTCGATGAGAAGCAGGAAGATTCCGCCGCCGTCGAGAATGGGAAACGGCAGCAGGTTGAGAATGCCCAGGTTGAGGCTGATGGCCGCGGCCAGCCCGAACTTGGGAAGCCATCCCTTCATCTCTGCCGCTTCGCCTGCCATGCGGGCAATTCCCACCGGACCGGCAAGCTGCGAAACAGCGACCTTGCGGGTGAAAAGCCGTCCCAGCACCTCCACAATCAGAGTAGAGTTGTCAGTACAGAAGTCCTTTGACTTGGCCACTGCCTCGCCCATCGGACGCGGATCGTGACGGAGCGGAATCGGCACCGGCGCAAAGCCCAGCTTCCAGCCGGTATCGATCACAGCCGGATGAGCCACCATGGAAGGCATTGAAACACCGTTGCGCGTCACCACCAGCGAAACCGGCTTGCCCTTCCCAGCCTGCATATAGGCGAGCAGCGCCTGCACGGTATGGAAGGGATGTCCATCCACGGACTGAATGGCGTCGCCGTCGTGCAGGCCGGCGATGGCAGCAGGCGTGCCCGGCTCCACGTGCTTGACACCGATCGGGCCGGAGACGAACTGCGGAATGGCGCCCGTGTCGCTGACGTCGAAATCCTGGCTCTTGACGGGCGCGGCAACGTGCAGAGAGAGAGCGATCGTTTTGCCGGCCCGGTCTACGGTAACCGGCACGGTCTGGTTCTGGTTCAGCGCCGCACGCTGATTTACCTGGTCCCAGGAGGGATTGTCCACGTTGTCGAAGTGGCGAATGACGTCGCCGGGCTCAAGTCCGGCCTGAGCCGCCGGCGAGTCTGGAACCACCCACTCGATGGTCGTGGTCGTGAGCTCGACGAAGGGGACCTCGTTGATCCAGCCGAAGTAGAAGACCATCAACACGAAGGCCAGGATGAAGTTGGCAGCCGGTCCGGCCACGCCGATGAGCATCCGCTGCCAGCGGGGATGGGCGGTGAAGGAGCCAGGATCGTCCTCCAGAGACGGAGTTTCCGCGCCGGGCGCCTCAAGGTTTTGTTCGGGAGCCTCGCCGGTCATCTTGACGAAGCCGCCCAGCGGGAGCAGGCAGACCTTGTAGTCGGTATCGCCATACTTGACGCCGAAGAGGCGCGGCCCGAAGCCGAAGGAAAAGGCCTCGACACGCACTCCGCAGAGCTTGGCGACGGCAAAGTGGCCAAACTCGTGGACCACCACCATCACGCCGACAAGGACGATGAAGGCGACTGAGGAAATGAGAAATTCATGCATAAATATACGGTTTTCCCTTGGTCAAAGCGCCCTGCGTCAGGCGGAGAGCGATACCGGTTGGGCCACGAATTCACGCGCCCTTTGGCGAGCCTCCCGGTCGGCGGCGAGCACCTCCGCAATGGTGGCGGGATGCGCCTCCGGCGTGGATGCGAGCACCATTTCAATTGTACGCGGGATTCCGGTAAACGGGATTCGCCGGTCGAGAAATGCCTCGACAGCAACCTCGTCGGCCGCGTTCAGGGCGATGCAGTGGGACCCGCCCTTTTCCGCCGCCGCATACGCCAGCCGCAGGCAGGGAAAACGCTCGAAATCGGGCGGCTCGAAGTCCAGATGGCGCAAGGCGGCTAGGTCGAAGGTCAGCGTGGAGGCCGGACGCTCCGGGTAAGCCAGCGCATAGAGAATCGGCAGTCGCATGTCGGTGACCGAAATCTGCGCCAGGATCGAGCCGTCCACGTACTCCACCAGCGAGTGGACGGTGGACTGGGGATGCACCGTGACGCGCACCTGGCTCGCCGGCACATCGAAGAGCCGGCAGGCCTCGATGATCTCCAACCCCTTGTTGAGCATGGTGGCCGAATCGATGGTGATGCGGCGGCCCATCACCCAGGTGGGGTGCTTGAGGGCCTGCTCCGGGGTAATGGCGGCGAACTTGTCCAGCGGAAGCTGCCGGAACGGGCCGCCGGAGGCTGTCAGCCAGATGGTTTTCACTTCAGCGTGTGCGCCCACCCGCAGGCACTGGTGGACGGCGTTGTGTTCGCTATCGATGGGCAGGATGGGCACCTTGCGCTCGCGGGCGGCTCGGGTGAGGATTTCGCCCGCGGCCACCATGCACTCCTTGTTGGCCAGGCCCACGGGCTTGCCGGCCAGGATGGCCGCATGGGTGGCCTCGAGGCCCGCCACGCCCACGATGGCCGAAACGACAAAATCCGCATCGGGCAGCGTGGAGCAGGCGACTGTTCCCGCAGTGCCGTAAACCACATCGATCTCTGTGACGCCGGCCTGGCGCAAACGGGCAGAAAGCTCCCCGGCTAGTTCTTCCGTAGCCAGCGAAACCACCCGCGGCCGCCAGCGAACCGACTGTGCGAAGGCCTGGTCCACGTTACGCCCGGCAGCCAGCGCGGCCACCTGGTAACGGTCGGGAAACTGTTCAACGATGGAAAGGGTGCTTTGTCCGATGGAGCCGGTGGAACCGAGAATGGCGAGTCGTTTCAAGGTGTCTTTTTAATTCCGGGGTTGGCTTTAAAACCCAATTAAAATGTCTGCTTCAATCCAACCGTTTCGCATGGAGAGACAAAATCTCTCAAAACCGCTGGTGAATAAGCTGAGCGTACCACAGCACCGGAGCCGCCAGCAGCAAGGCGTCGATGCGATCGAGGACTCCGCCGTGGCCGGGCAGCAGCGATCCCGAATCCTTGACCCCGGCCGAGCGCTTGAGCGCCGATTCGGCCAGATCGCCCACCTGCGCGGCCGCATTCACTACCACGGCCAGTCCCAACCAGTACCAGACGTCCTCGGGATAAGTGAGCTTGGCCGAGTTCCAGGACTCCAGCAAGGCGGCCAGGCCCAGCAGGCCACCGGTCACCAGCAGGCTGCCGGCCAGCGAGCCAAGCGTGCCCTCCCAGCTCTTGTTGGGGCTGAGCGAGGGCGCCAGCTTGTGCCGGCCCCAGGCCTTGCCCACGTAGAGAGCCGCAATGTCTCCCGCCCAGACCACGCACAGCAGGAAAGCCACCAGCGAAGGCCCATTGGCCTCCTCGCGCAGGGCGGGCAGCGAAATCAGCGTGAATCCGACATAGAGCAGGCAGAAGATCGACACCGAGGCGTCCGGAATCATCCGCTCGACAGAAGAACTGAAGGTGCAATAGACCAGCAGGCCCAGGCTCAGGATGCCGAGGATGGCCGTGGTCTGATCGGGCCACTCAAATGTGCCGGCAAAAAGCCCCAGAATCGCCAGCAAGACCGCAATGCGCGGCGGTTTGGCTCCGCTCTGTTCCGCGAGGCCCAGAAATTCCCAACTGGCCAGCGCCGAGACCCCGGCCACTGCCAGCGTAAAAAGCCACTGCTCCTTGGGGCCCAGAAACACCAGGACCAGGGCCAGCGGAATCAGTATGACGCCTGTAAGAATGCGTTTCATGCCTAGGGTGAGGATACACCGCCGGGGCGGGATGGGCCGGTTCCCCAATCGGGATCCCGCTCAATTTGACGGACGGCGGAAATCCCGAGAGTTGCTCAGTTGGCTGCGATCTTGACTCGCTCGGCCTCTTCGTCCACTTCGCCCGAGGCCTCGCCGAGGCCGCCGTAGCGGCGTTCGCGGCGCTGGAAGTCGGCGATGGCTTCCAGCAGATGGATGCCACGGAAGTCCGGCCACAGGCGCTCGGTGACGAAGATCTCGGTATAGGCGATCTGCCACAGGAGATAGTTGGAGAGCCGCATCTCGCCCGAGGTGCGGATCAGCAGGTCGGGGTCGGGCATGTGCGCGGTATAGAGATGGCGGTGAATGTCTTCCTCGGTGATGGCGCCGGGATTCAGGTGCTGGGCCTTGACCTCGGCCGCCAGCGAGCGGAAGGCGTCCACCAGTTCCGAGCGTCCGCCATAGTTCAAGGCCAGGGTGAGAGTGGTGCCGGTGTTGCGCGCCGTGGCCTCCTCGGCCCAGCGCATTTTGTCCTGCACCTCGGGGGGCAGCTCGTGAGTGCGCCCGATGTACTTCATGCGCACGTTGTTGTCCATCATGCGCTGGAGGTTGGTCTCAAGATAGGTCTTGAGCAGGCGCATGAGGAAGTTGACCTCGGCGCGGGGGCGGCGCAGGTTGTTCTCCAGTGAAAAGGCATAGAGCGTGAGCCAGGGAAGGCCGATGCGGGAGGCTGTTTCGGTAACCAGTTGAACGCTCTTGGCGCCCTGCTGATGGCCCAGGAAGCGCTTGAGCGAGCGGTGGCCGGCCCAGCGCCCGTTCCCGTCCATGATGATGGCGACGTGTTCGGGCAGGGACTCGGGCTTCAGCGTCGCATACACAGCGCGCTCCTCCGCGGTCAGTTCCTGGATGCGCAGCGTGTTGGATGAATACAAAGGACTCGCCTCGACTTTGCTTTGCCGCTTCCGGGTTGGGGCCCTGACGGCATCCAAAAAGGCGACGCCAATGAATGGAGCGCCCGCGCCGGATCGAGGGGCCATCGGCCCGCGGCAGATTCCGCTCCCGGAGAGAAATCCGCTCTCAACCGGGGCGAAGAAGCAGCACCATCGACCGTAGCACAAGCGCCGATGGGCCAGCAATCGCCCCGCCCCCTGGCCCGGAGACCGCGCAGGCAGAAGCGCATTGAGGAGAGATTGCCGGCAGTGGGGCCAAACCGGCAAGGAGGACGAACCCTCCCGTGCGCTATGCGGTGCGGCGCCGGCCCATGGCCGCGTCCCGCACCGAGCCGTAGATCAGCGTCCGGTGCATGGAGTCGAGATGAGGCAGCAAAACCGCGATCTCCGCCAGGAACGGATCGGCCAGAATGGCGGCAACTTCCTCATCGCGCCGGCTGCGGGAATCCCGGACCAGTTGACATACGTCTACGCCGAGGGCCGTGGCCAGGCGCTCCAGCGAACCCAGGGTGGGGATCGCCTTGCCGTTTTCAATCTTGGAGATGTAGGTGCGGGGCACCTGCATGCGCCCGGCCAGTTGGCGCTGGCTCAGATGGCGCGCGCGGCGAATCTCGCGCACCTGCCCGGCAACCTGCAACCCCGCCTCGGCCGACGCGGGAGCCGACGGGCTGGGCACAAGTTGCGGGGCCAAAACCACGGGCTCCTCCACATCGAGGGGTTTGTGGCATTTTCTGCATAGGGAATTGCTGGTTCTGAACTGCATGAGTCTGCAGTATTCACAGCGCACTACTTCGCGTGTTTCCACGCTCACGAGAGTGGTAGCCATAGGCTGTGTGCGGAGCGCCAGAGCAGGGTCTCCGGGGTGCATTTTGCACCGCGATAGTTGGTACTTTCGTGGAAGTGAACCATAATTGTCAAGTAGAAACTTAGGGTCGAACAGAAATTAACGGCATGAAACCCCAGAAAACCAGAAGAATCGCGAACCAGAGTGATAAACAGGGAGAAAAAATGAATACTGGCAGCAATGCAGGTTGCGGGCGCGCCCAGGCTTGGGAGCTATTGACCCAGTGGACCCTGGGCGAGAGCCTGCGCAAGCACGCCCTGGCGGTGGAGGCCTGTGTGGCGGCCTGCGGCGAGGCGGAAGCGGAGCGTTTGGGGCTCGCCAGCGCCGAACGCGCCGCGCTGGTCGAGCTTTACTCCGCCACGGCGCTGCTTCACGACTTCGACTACGAGCGCCATCCCACAGCCGAGGAGCACCCTTTTGTGGGCGTGCGAGAATTGGAGCGGCTGGGCTGGCCCATCGAGTTGCGCACGGCCATCCTGGGCCACGCGCAGTACTCCGGCGTGCCCCGCATTACGCATCTCGCCAAATGCCTCTTTGCCTGCGACGAACTGTCCGGCTTTCTCGTCGCCTGCGCGCTGGTCAAGCCCAGCAAAGCCATTGCCGATGTGGAAGTGGCCGGCGTGCGGAAGAAGATGAAGGACAAGGCATTCGCGCGCGGCGTGAACCGCGCAGACGTGATTCAAGGCGCGGCCGAGCTGGGCGTCGATCTGGATGCGCACATCGCGTTCTGCATTCAGGCGATGAAGAAGCGGGCCGGAGAGTTGGGACTGTAAGAATCCGCGCCAGCGCACTCAGAGCGCGATTATCCCGGCATAACTCAGAACCCGGATCGGCATTCGCAGGCAAACAGTAGCTATCGTCCTATCGCTTCTCGCTCAAAGCTCGCTTGTTCCCTTTTGAAAGCCAAAGAAAGATCGCATGTTTCCACAGGCGATGGCCACGCTGATTGCGCCGCGATCGGCGTGTCTGGCGATCGATCGATGTTTTTTAACGTGCGCGCCATGCGAATGGAGCAGGAAGGTTCCCAGTTTGGCACAAAGGTGGGAGGTATTGCTTCCTAAAGTGGGAAGCAGGAACGACTGAAGTTTCAAAGGCAGACACCCAAAGTTGGAGTTACAGCCGGCGATGTCCGTGAAACTCTGAGTCAGACTCCCTTAGCACGGTGGAATAACAACATGAACGAAAACATGCACGAGCTTTCCGAAGTCACCCCTGCAGTCCCATGCGGCTTGGTTTCTGGCAATCCTCAGACCGTGAGCAGCCTTGCCTCGCTCCGCCAGATGGAAATCGAGGCCAGCCTCGCCCGGCTCCACGCACTGCACCGGCTCCGCGCGCAGCAGCGACAAGAGCAACAAAGAAAACTCCGCCGACGTCTGCTCGGGTTTTGGCCGATCGCCATAGGAATTGTTCTCGCCTGCTTCGCCCCGGATTTGCAAAACCTGGTGTCATCCTTCCAGCCATGGGGGATGCGGCTCATGTTCCCCTTCGTTGTGATCTCCGGACGCCATGAGATCCAGTTCGGCGACACCATCACGCGGATGCTGCCCCAGGTCATGCTCTATATCCAGTTTCCATTCGAGGGGCTGCTCGCCAAAATGGCGCTGAAAAGCCGCGTTACGTTCTCCGGCGTAGCCGGGCAACTCTTCTTCTTCCATTTTCTGGGCGCCACGGAGTTGTGGCTGGTGAGCGGAACATTGGGATAGGCCGGAACTTCAACTCCCGGCCTGCCCTCCCTTGTTCTTTTACAGCCTCCGAAGTGGTGCCCAGTCACGGCGCCGTGTTCCTTGCGCGGTCGCTTCAGCCCACGTATTCGCCCGGCAAATCAACGCTGAATCCCGCCCTGCGTGAGATTCTCGTGAAGCTCTCGCGCAATTCTCACTTTTAAAGCTGCCTGTGAAGTCCTGGCTTGACCAGCCGGAGCCGTGTTGCGCGGCCGGCCTTGTTCGTCCCCGGCATCAAACAAGAGTGGGATGTGCATCGAAGCACAATGGTGGTAAGATCTCTAAAACCCCGTATCGTTACCGCGGGATCTCCTCATGCTGCACCGTCTTGAGACCGTCCCCGCCTTTGCAGGCCGCGCCCGGAACCATTCATCGAGCGTGCTTGTCACCTTCGACGAATTACGCAGACTGGAACTGTGGGCCAGCTTGGCCTGTCTCCGCCGGCTGCAACGAGCCGAGAAGCGCAAGCAGATTCTGCGGGATTTGGCCAGGTACTGGCCGGTGGGCGTTGGATTGGTTCTGGCCTGTTTCGCGCCATGGTTGCGCCAGGTGGTGAACTCCTGTTCGCCCTGGGGAATGCGCCTCGTCTTCCCTTTCGTCGATCTCTCCGGACGCCCCGAGTGGCATCTGCGCGGCGAGGTCGCGGCAATGCTCCCCCAGGTCATGCTCTATGCCCAGTTCCCGATCGAGGGACTGCTGGCCAAGTTCGCCCTCAAGAGCCGGGTATCGCTCTTGGGAGTGGCCGGGCAATTGTTCTACTTTCATTTTCTCGGCGCCGCTCAGCTATGGATGGTGAGCGGTGCACTGGACCGGTTCATGGCGCGATAAGAGCCTCATCCCGGCCGAATCCGAAACCATCCCTGGCTCGCCGCCCCAATGCATCCTGCATCTGGAGGCCAACCTCAAGCTCATCTCGCGTGGGACCCAAGCGACAGGTGACCCGAATCACCGGCAGGCGAGGGGAAATTTGCGCTACGATAGGCATCTCCGCCGCGGAAATGAATTTGCGGCCCGCTGCCCAAGGAGATCTCCATGACCGGCTTCAACCATGTCGTCACCCAATCCGCCAACGGGGTCAAGACCATTACCCTGAATCGCCCCGACAAGCGCAATGCGCTCTCGCCGGCGTTGATTGAGGAGCTCACCCTGGCCCTGTGCGAGGCTGAGAGCTGCGATTGCGGCGTTGTGGTGCTGACCGGCGCCGGTTCGGCCTTTTGCGCCGGCCTGGATATGGACCACCTTGCGGCCATGAACGCCCGCACGCCCGAGGAGCACCGGCGCGACTCGGAAAACATGGCGCGGGTTCTGCGCACGCTCTATGACTTTCCCAAGCCGGTGATCGCCGCCGTCAACGGGCCGGCCATCGCCGGCGGCATGATCCTGGCCACCATTCCCGACTTCACCCTCGCCACTCCCGAGGCCAAGTTTGGCTTGAACGAAGTGCGCGTGGGCTTTGTTCCGGCCATCGCCGCCTCGTTCTTGCTGCGCCAGGTGGGCGAGAAGCGCACGCGCGAGCTGCTGCTGACCGGCAGGCTGCTGAAGGCGCAGGAAGCTCTGCAAATGGGGCTGATCACCCAGATCGTGGCCGCGGAAGAGCTGCTCCAGACCGCCCAGGCCCTGGCCCAGACCCTGCTCCAGAACAGTCCCCAGGCAATGCAGGCGGTGAAGCGGCTGCTGGCCAGGCACTCCCGCCGCCGGCTGGACGAGGAGCTCGAAGACGCCATCGTGGCCAATGCCCAGCAACGCTCCACAGAGGAGTTCAAGGAAGGTGTCCGGGCATTCCTTGAGCATCGCCGCGCCGACTGGCCCAGCATGAAGGTCAAGGTCTAAGCAATCTGTTCTTTAAGGGCGCCGCAGCGCGAATTTGCGAAAGAAACACGCTTTGAACGCAATTCGTGACTCGGGTCACCGTCGGTTGTTGCCCTGGGCTGAGATTCTGAAGTGGATCGCCCAAAAGGACAAATTCGATGAAAAGTCTTGCAGTTTTGACGAGTGGAGGAGACGCTCCCGGAATGAACGCCGCGATTCGCGCGGTGATCAGAACGGGACAAGCCCGAGGAGTGATTACCTGGGGTGTGTATCAGGGGTATTCCGGCCTGATTGAAGGCAATTTCAAACGGCTTGGGGCGCGGGACGTGGGCAGCATCATCCAGCGCGGCGGCACCGTGCTGGGCTCGGCCCGCTGCCCGGAGTTTCAGACCGAAGAGGGCGTCGAGCTGGCCATTCGCAGGCTTCGCGGCGCCGGAATCGACGGTCTGGTGGTGATTGGTGGCAATGGCTCGCAAACCGGCGCCAATGCGCTGCGGAAGATGGGTTTTCCCGTGGTCGGCGTGGCTTCCACCATCGACAACGATCTCTATGGCTCGGATGTGACGATCGGCGTGGATACGGCCCTCAACGTGGCGCTGAACGCCATCGACAATCTGAAAGTGACTGCCTCGTCGCACCAGCGCGCGTTGCTGGTCGAGGTGATGGGAAGAAAATGCGGCTACCTTGCCCTGATGGCGGGCATTGCCGGCGGCGCCGAAGCCATCGTCATTCCCGAGCTCGAGGTGGTTCCGGAGCAGTTGGCCGAGCGCATCCAGGACGTGTACGAGCGCGGCAAGCCGCACGCCATTGTGGTGGTGGCCGAAGGAGCGAAATACAACGCGGAGGGTTTGTGCGAATACTTCAAGGAGCACGATCTACTGCGGGGATATGAATTCCGCTCCACCGTGCTGGGCTATGTGCAGCGTGGCGCCGTGCCCACCTGCTCGGACCGTCTGCTGGGCACCCGGCTGGGATCGGAAGCCGCCGAGCAGATCATCGCGGGCAACACCGGCGTACTCATCGGCGTCTGCAAAGGCGAGTTGACGGCCACTCCGCTGGAGGAGGTCGTCGTCGGCAAGAAGCCGCTGGATCCCTGGTTTCTGAAAGCGGCGGATATGCTGGCGCGCTGAACGGAAAAAAGCCGGTTCCGGCAGACATGTTCGGTTCCCCATCCTTGCGGCTTCTCTCCGGCGCAATGATGGGAAACCACAGAAGCCAATTGTCAGCAGGAATTTGGAAGCTCCCTCCGGGCAGAGATTTACAAGCTCAACTCGCTGTGGGAGCCGAGCCTGACCAACTCCAGCGTATCCGCGTCCGGCACCCGGTAGATCAGCACGAGGTCGGGCTTGATATGGCAGTCGCGATGGTCGATCCATTCGCCTGTCAGCGGGTGATCGCGGAAGTTCTCCGGTAGGGGGCTATCCGCGGCCAGCAGGGAAACGGCCGCCAACAAATCGACATCCAGCGTCGCCCGATGCTGACCTCTCGCCTCGCGCCTGTAGTCCTTCTTGAAGCGGCTGGTCCGGCTAATCGTCCGCATGAAGGTCGGCCATCAAATTCTCAACGCTGCCCACCTTGACCAGTTCGCCCCGGCGCGCGGCCTTCATGGCTTCCACGGTCTCGGCATTCGGCATCAGCGGTTCGAAGGGAAGAGCTCGCTCGGCTACGGTCCGCATGAGCATCATGCGGAAGGCGTCAGAGAGTGTGAGACCGGCGGCGGCATAGATTGCCGTGGCTTCCTCCTTCACACGTGCATCGATTCTGGCGCGGACGACGGCATTGGCAGGCATGGCAGACTCCTGAGCTACATTGTAGCCCAAATGGTGATCGCCGGAACGGTTTCTATGCTGTTGCCCACTGATGAGCCAGAAATGCCTGCTCAATGCCTGGAAGGTCTTTTTCCAGGAACTCCTGCCATTTCGATTCGATCGCCGTGATGATTTGCTCTTGGTCGATGCCGCCGTCCAGCTGCACGTTAATCGGCTTCTTGAAGAGACACTGCCATAGCGGGTAGAGCTTCTTCTCAGTTTGGAATGTGTTCTTGTTGGCTAGTGTAAGGTCATGAACCTGCTTCCGCCTCTGAGGATCGCCTGGTCCCATTTCCATATAGAACCAGACCGACCTATCTATCTTGAATTCAAATAGGAAGAGTCGTTTGGAGGTTGTGTACCCCGACCCGCATCTGAAACACGGCAGGTCGAGCGATCTCGGGATGAAGCGGACATAGGCGTTCGTACAGTCATCTAGAGTCAATGAGCCGTTAGCTTCGACGAGTTCCTCCAACCTTTTGCGAACCGCTGCCTTTGTGTCTGGAATGTGGCTAACGATCAGGTCGATTGCCTTTTTGTGCTGCCTATAGAGTTTCTCGCAAAGCTTCTTTATCTCTGCGTCGGCCATGAAATGCCTCCCAAGTGCCTCCGAATATTGCCGGAGCGCGAACTGAACTTCTGGATCGATGTGAAGACCGGGGGCCTCAGACAGCTCCGAGAGCAGCCTTGGTATTGCTGAGTGAGAGATCGACGCATAATTGTCATTCTCCGGATCATCGCCATCAATGGTGAGGTAGATTCCGAAGACTCTTCTCCGGGGGTAGCGTGCAGATTCGCGCTCGTAGTACTTTGCCAATTGACCGGAGTGTTGTGTCGAGTCGACCTTGTTTTCAACTATCACGTTGATGTCGTTCTGAACGTCGCGTATTAGGACGTCGATGTTGTCATGCTCGAAAAGTATCTCCGTCTCCGAAAGGTCAAGGAGATCGATTTCGATAGGCGTCAGCGGGGCCGTCTTGGGCGGATACTCCAACGCGGTCTGGAGAAATCGTTTCAAGAAACGGCTGCCTAGACCGTGACTTTCCTTGGGGTTCAGGAGAAAGCCCAGAAATTTAGAGTGTGTGCGCTCTGCCCGCACCACTCCGAGAGCTTCGAAGATGTTAAACCGTTTGGCTAGAGCTTCAAGCGTTTCCAAGTCGCGGTTCGCAATAACGAATCGTTCCAGAACCTGCTGCTGGTCGCGCTCCGGTGGGCACGTGTCGTCCATGATTTAGCACCCCGCGGCATCAAATAACGCCCCTATGCTTCAGACAAACGGGTTCTTTTCCCTTAGCTCGGCCACAATCTCCGCCGCTGCCTTGCGTGCCTGTTCCGCCTGCTCGGGAGGAAAGCTGATGGCGCCTACGCGGGCGTGTCCGCCGCCGCCGTAGCGCTCACACACCTTGGCCAGGTTGACCATCTTCTCGGGGTCAGCCTTGGTCCAGGGGTTTGAGCCTACCGAAACCTTGGTGCGGAAGCTGGACTTCGACAGCCCGATCGAGTAAGTGGCCTGGGGGTGCAGGTAGTAGGGGATGAACTTGTTGTACCCCTCCAGCGGCTGGTCGGTGATGTCGAAGAAGATGGTGCCGTCGCGCTCTTCGCTGCGGCTGCGGATCAGATCGAGCGCATGGCGGTGCCGCTCCAGCAGCGGCGGCAGCAAATTCGCCACAAAGGGCTGGCTGAGCACCTCGGCCAGCGGCATCTCGGTGAGCAGCGGAATGAGCCGTGGAATGAACGCCGGGTCCTGGCTGGATTCGATGATCAGCGTGAGCTTCATGGCCGGGGCGGCCATCTCGACGGCCGATTCGGGACTCTCATATTTCGCGCCGTCCACAATGTTGGCCCAATGGATCAGATCCGCCACCGGCGCGGTATTAAATCCGAAGCGCGTCGAGGCAATATAGGCCAGAAAGCTGGTGCAGGAGGTGTAGTCGGGATCGAAGAACTTGCGCCCCGGAGGGGGCGTGTTGCGCTGATAATCGAGAAAGCTCTGGTGGTCCTGGGGCGTGAGAAAGGCCGACAGATGGTGATCGAACCACCATGTGATCTTGGGCGAAGCCGAATATTTGAAGTCCACAATGGCGTTTTCGTCCCCTGTGAACTCGCTCTCGTCGAAGAGCGCGCCGGCGCGGTGCACCAGCCCGTGATACTCATAGCTGGCCCCGGTTGCGATGCACTCACGATGAAAGCGCGTGAACAACGAGGCTGAGCAAGCTCCGTCAAAGCATTTGTCGTGATAGAAGACGCGAACCCGCAAAACCTGCACTCCCCTGTGCCGCAGATTTGAATAACTTGAACTGTTAAGCATCAAGGGCCGGGCTCGTTGTGTCAAGGCGGGAGCGGTTTTCTTTCCATTTTGGGCGGGTGCAACTGTCCATTTGCGGACGGTTGGTTTCAATTCTGAACAGGATAAGTACGTCCTGGGTGTTTTGCTCCAGCTTTAAGTCGTTTACAATCAGCGTCTCCTCGGCCAGACGATTTGGCCGGAGGAATGCACTTTCAAGTAGCGGGTTCTCAGGCAAAGATTGCGCGGGAACCCGGGAGATTCAATGCACACCTTGCTCCAGGATTTGCGTTACGCATTGCGGCAGTTGCGCCAGTCGCCGGGCTTTACCATCACGGCGGTACTGACCCTGGCCATCGGCATCGGCGCCAACACGGCCACCTTCAGCATGATGGATGCGGTTATCTTCCGTCCGCTCGCAGTGCCCGAACTGAACCACGTGGTGACCGTAGACGAGCAGCAGAATCACGGTGATCCTCAGCAAGTTGCCCTGGCAAACTTTGCAGACTGGCAGCGCCAAAGCCGCTCCTTCGACGAGCTGGCCGTGCGCAGCGAAACAGACATGAGTTTGACAGGGGCGGGCGATGCAGCTCGTGTGCGGGCCGATTCCACGTCGCCGTCTTTCTTCAGCGTGATGCAGACGGGCGCGTTCATGGGCCGGGTCTTCGATCAGAGCGAGACGCAACCCGGACGAGACGGCGTAGCGGTGCTGAGCTACGCGTTCTGGAAATCGCATTTCGGGGCCGATGCTGCGGTACTCGGGCGCAAGATCGAGTTGGATCAGCACGCATACACGGTCATCGGCGTAATGCCGAAGACCATGCAATATCCGTCAAGGACCGATCTTTTCCTGCCATTTGCACCGAACGCCGCGCAGCTTGCCAACCGAACTTCCCACGATTATCTCGTGATTGGCCGCCTGCGCAAGGGGGTTACAGCAGGCCAGGCGCAGGCCGAAATGAATGTCATCGCGGACCACTTGTCGCGCGCCTATCCGGTGACGAACCAGGGCAGGCAGGTCAAGGTCGAGACCCTGTTAGCCGGCATCAACGGCGAATACACCCCGCTTTACTTCAAGCTGATACAGGGCGCAACTCTCTTTGTCCTGCTGGTGGTCTGCGCCAACGTGGCCAATCTGCAGTTTGCCCGTGGCATTGCCCGGCGGCCTGAGATTGCCATGCGCACGGCGCTGGGCGCCGGCCGCGGACGCCTGCTGCGGCAGTTGCTCACAGAGAATATTCTGCTGGGGCTGATCGGCGGCGCGGGCGGTCTTCTCTTCGCCGCGGCCGATATGCACATCAGCGAAATCACCATGCCTGAGCGGGTGGCCCGCTTCATGGCTGGCTGGTCCAATATTTCGTTGAACGGCCGCGCACTTGCCTTTTCTCTTTTGCTGGCTGTGGCGGCAGGCGTGATCTCGGGGATTGCACCGGCAGTTGAAGCGCTCCGTGTAAACCTGGTGGATCAACTCAAGTCCGGTTCGCGAGCCGTAGTGGGCTCGGGACGCAGCCGCAAGCTGAGAAACATCCTGGCGGCAGCGCAAATCTCGCTGGCCGTGGCACTGGTAGTTGGCGCAGCTCTGATGTGCAAAGGGATGTTGGGGATGCTGTAACTGAACGGCCAGTATCAGCCCACGCAAACGCTCATCTTCAATGTCCATCTGCCCGCAGCGCGCTACGATACCGCGGAAAAGATGAGCGCATGGTACAACCAGAGTCTTGACAGGCTGCGCAGATTGCCCGGTGTGGAAGATGCCGAGGTGACCAGTGCGCTCCCTCACAGCGATGACGGCTGGCTCGACGATTGCCAAGTTGAGAATCGCCCGTTGATGCCCGGCAAATCTCAAACTGCGCTGCGCCTGACGGTGAGCACCGGGTACTTTAGCTCTTTCCATATCCCGATTGTCTCCGGACACCTGTTCAGCCAGAGCGACGGCCTCCGCTCGCAGCCGGTAGCCGTTGTGAGCCGGGCGTTTGTGACGCGCTATTTCCCCAGTGAGAACCCGCTGGGGCATCGCATTCGCATGGGAGACGGAGGCAGTAATCAGACCCCTTGGATGACGATTGTCGGTGTCGCTGAAGAAGTAAATTACTCCTTGTGGCTGAAGGAGCGCCCGGCGGCGGTCTACATGGACACGGCGCAGTTCCCACCCGACGGCATGACCTATTCGATCATCACCAAGGGCGATCCGCTGGCTATTGCGCCGGCGGTCCGGAAGACGCTCGCGGCCCTTGACCCCACGCAGCCGCTGCACGGGGTCCAAACCTACGCGCAGTTCACGCACCAGGAACTGACCGGCATGTTCTACGTGGCGGCGATGCTGGGTTTCGACGCGCTGATCGCCCTGCTTCTGGCCGCCATCGGCATCTTCGGCGTCATGGCCAACCTGGTGGCTGAGCGGAGCCGCGAGATCGGCGTGCGTCTGGCCATGGGCGCGCGACGCGAGGACGTTCTGAAGATGATTCTGCACCGGGCGGCGTGGCTCACCGGAACAGGCGTTGGCGCCGGCCTTCTGCTCGCATTCGGTCTGGCGCATGGGTTGGCGAATCTGCTCTACGAAGTGCGTCCCGACGATCCGGTCGTCTTTGGGACCACCACAGCCGCGCTTACCGGCATCGCCCTGCTGGCAAGCTGGTTTCCCGCGCGGCGGGCGTCGCGCATCGATCCCATGGTGGCCCTGCGCGACGAATAGAAGCGGACACGACAGGCAGCGGAATGACCGCTCGAATCGAGACCTCCTCCTGAATTGAAAAGAGCGCGGCTTGCACCGCGCCCTTGGAACTCCCCAACCAGCGCTTGCGTAGAGTATCTTTCCATCAGCACAATTCTGCACAGCTGAGTCCGTTTCTAATTCAAGGAGGCCCATGGATCCCCTCGAGAATCCCATCGCTCCGGAGATTCAACCGGTGCCGCCGGCTGCTCTGGCCGGTGAAGCAGCACCCGAAGCAGCCCTTACGCCCGAAGATGCCGTCTCCGACCCGGAGGTTGCGGAATACCGCGGCCTGCGCTGGATCTTCATCGGCAGCCAGGGGCTGCGCTCCGGATGGTCTATATCGATCTTTGTCATGCTGCTCATGCTCTTCTCCATCGGGTTGAGCAAAGCGGCTGTGGCGCTTTATCCCCCGCTGAAGAAGTTCGATTTTTCGCCCATCATGGGATTGATCGGGGAGGGTATCCCGTTCTTGTCCTTGCTGGGTGCGGCGGCGATTGTCGCGCTCGTCGAGCGCCGTCGCAGTCTCCTGGCCTTTAACCTGACCGGGCCGCGACGCGCTTTTCACTTCTTCGGCGGTGCTGCAGCAGGATTTGCGGCTCTCTCCGCGCTGGTGGGGGCTCTGGTCTGGGGCGGCTGGCTCCATTTCGGGCCCATCGCGCTCTCCGGCGCAGGAATCTTCGAGTTTGCCGGAATGTGGGCTGCGGTCTTTTTGCTGGTGGGCTGCGTGGAAGAAGGCGTCTTCCGCTGTTACCTGCAATTCACCCTTACCCGCGGTATCAACTTCTGGTGGGCCCTGGGCATCGTCGGCGCCGTCTGCCTTGACTTACTGCTCAGAGCCAAGGGCAACGGAGTCTGGGGCGTCTACATCGTCGCTCTGCTGGGGCTGGTTCCCTGCCTGTGGCTGCACCTGAAGAAAGCGCCGGGCTCCCGCTTCTGGCAGGCGGCGTGGGTCACCTCGACGCTCTTCGGTTTCATCCACACCACGAACAACGGTGAGAACTGGATCGGCATCTTTGCCGCGGCAGCCATCGGCTTCGTCTTCTGTGTGAGCATCTGGGTTACCGGATCGGCCTGGTGGGCCATCGGCTGCCACGCCTCCTGGGACTGGGCGGAAAGCTACTTCTACGGCACAGCCGACAGCGGCCTGGTGGCCAAGGGCCATTACCTGACCACGACCCCGGCCGGCAATGCGCTGTGGAGCGGCGGCGCGGACGGCCCCGAGGGCAGCCTGCTGGTGCTGGGAGTCATTCTGCTGCTGCTGGTAGCCCTGTTCGCAATCTATGGTGCCGGAAAGGCTGCGGCAACCGCCCGAGAAACCAAGCTGGCCGCGGAATAACCCCATGCGCCTGTGGCTCAACCATGCCGGCGAAGTCTCACTGCGCGAACAGTTGAGCACCCAGGTGGTGCTGGCCATCCTGTGCAAGGAACTGCTCCCCGGCCAGCGCTTGCCCAGCACCCGCAAGCTGGCGCGGCGCTTCGGCATCCACGCCAACACGGCCAGCGCCGCCTACCGCGAGCTGGAAGGCGAAGGATGGGTCGAATTTCGCCACGGCAGCGGCGTGTATGTGCGCGCCAGCCGCCCAGCCGCTCCGCAGTCGCCGGAGCTTGCCGCCGAGTATGCGGTCGATCAGCTGATCGGCGATCTGGTGGCCGGGGCGCGCAAGCTGGGCGCGCCGGAGGCGGTGGTGCGGGAGAGGTTGCGGCGCTGGCTGGCATTGACGCCGCCTTCAAGATGGCTGGTGATCGACCCGGACCCGGAGCTGCGCAGCATCGTGATCCACGAGATGGAGCAAGCCCTGTCTCTACCCGTCGCAGGATGCACTCCCGAAGAGTGCGCGGACTCTCGGTTGCTGAAAGGATCGATGCCGGTGACCGTACCCAGCAAGGCCGAGGCAATGCGCAAGCTGCTGCCCGCCGGAGCCGAGCTGACCGTGTTGCAGGTGCATCCGGTTTCGCTTGAGTTGATGGCACACTTGCAACGGTATTTGCCCGAACACGCCGGAGAGCTGGTGGGGATCGCCTCGCGCTGGAAGGAATTTCAGCGCATCGCGCAAACTCTATTGATCGCCGCCGGGCTCTCGCCGGAGAGCCTGCTGGTGCGCGACGCGACGCAGCCAAACTGGAAGCGCGGACTTGAGGCCACGTCCGGCGTCGTCTGCGACTCGGCCACCGCGCTGGAGTTGCCAGAGGGTGTCTTCCCGCTGCGCTTCACGCTGCTCGATGCGCAAACTCTGGAAGGGCTGCGCCGGCAGGAAGAGCGCGTCTCGGCCTCCGTTTGACGATTATGACACTTGCGAAAGTGTCCCAATCGCCTCCTGCCCCGTGTGACTCACGCCTAACATCGTTCCTTGCAAGCCAAACAAGGAGAACCCGATGAACCGTCCGATCATGCAAGCCGTCCTATTCTTCAGCATCGGCTCGCTGCTTGCGGCACATCTGCCTGCGCAAGCCTCTTCAACCTCCGCGAACGAGCCGTCTGCTTTTGCTGCGCAACCGGCGCCGGATGCGCAACCCAGCGCCATCACCGAGCGCATTCAGGCGATCAAAAACGCCCGGACCATCCATATCGAAACTCACACTGCCTTCCTGACCGCCAGCACTCTGGAGCGGTCTCTGATGAAGCAGAAGGACTGGGACAAGCTGGGTCTGAACATCGTCGGCGGTTCGAGATGCGCCGACCTTGAGATCGAGGTCAACAGGGTCGTATTCACACATATCCACACATACGTTGTTACGGACAGGGCGACGGGCATTGTGCTCGCCGCGGGCAGGGCCAGAGCCCTTGACGGCGTGATTGCCTCTGGACCGGTCGCCGAGCAGATTGTGAAGATTCTCTCCGCAGCACGTTTGGCGGCGCTGCCCCAAAAGATGTGATCGAGGATTCCGTATCGCTCCCGTTCCGTTTCCTGGCACAGGAAGCGCGGAAAAGCCGGCTCCAAGATGTGTATGCGCTCATTCACTTCGGTCGAGGAACTTTGCGAAAGGACGGATGCAAGTGAAATCCAGATGGACGCTTCCGTTGCAGAAGACAGCCTGGAGAGGTCTTCCATTTCTTGCCTTGCTTGTGTGTGGCCTATCCAACCTGGCACGGGCTGGCTCTCCGCCCCATGTGACGCGCAGATTTCTCCACGCGCCCGCTGAGATACAGGGTTATCCCTGCGCCAAAGGATACGCATGGTTCTTTGACGACGGACACCTGAGCCGCTGCACGGTATCCCAGGAGGCTGCCTTTGGCGAAGCACGCATCCCGGCTGGCTCCATCATCGCCCTGCATCCCGACGGCACTCCGGTTTTCGTCCAAATGAGCCACGATGCGCAAGTGCTCGGCTACACATGCCTTGGCGGCAGTTGGCTTGGGCCGGCGGAAGGCGCGATGGTGAGCTTTTATCCCAGCGGCAAGTTGAAGGAGTGTTACCTGGCCGGAGACCAGACCGTGCAGGGTATTCCCTGCATGAACGGAGGCATCTTCGGCGACGGCATGGGCCGCGGCGCGGAGTTTTATGAAGATGGGAAACTCAAATCCTGCAAATTATCGAGAGATTTCGGCGCGTTGAAGCGAAGAACGCGCTTTGTTCAGGCTCCATGAGAGGCGAATTCACCGGTCACGGCGTCCAAGCTGCCGCGGCGTTATCCTGTTCATAACCGATGCCCACCGACGACGCTGTGGATCAAACGCCCGTACCGATTGCCGCGCCTCTCGCTAGCGGCCGCAAACGCCGCTGGCCGCGGATTCTGCTCTGGTGCGCGGGCAGCCTGCTGACGCTTGCTCTGCTGACCGCCGCGGCCGGCGTGCTGTGGCTGCGCGCAGCCGAAAGGGCCGCCCTGCCGGTGCTGGATGGCGACCTGCATCTGGCGGGACTTTCAGCGCCGGTGACGGTGCGCCGCGACGCGCACGGCGTGCCGCACATCGAAGCAGCGAACCAGGACGATCTTTTCGTCGCCCAGGGTTACGTCACCGCCCAGGACCGGCTATGGCAGATGGATCTGCTCCGCCGCAACGCCAACGGCGATTTGGCGGAGATTCTCGGGCCCTCGCTCCTCGAACACGACAAGGCGCAGCGGGTTCTGCAAATCCGTACTACGGCCCGGCGCATCTACGCCAACCTGCCCGCGGCCGACCGCGCCCGACTGGACGACTACGCGCGGGGCGTCAATCTCTTCATCGGGCAGCATCAAAACTCGCTGCCGGCGGAGTTCCGGCTGCTCTTCTATCGGCCGCAGCCGTGGAGCGGGGCGGACTCGGTCTCGGTCGGGCTGATGATGGTGCAGATGCTGGATACGCATTGGGACGTGAAGCTCTCGCGGGAGCGGATCGCCGCCAAACTGAACAATCCCAAGCTGGAGTCCGATCTCTACCCGGTCGGCTCATGGCGCGATCGTCCTCCCACCGGCGTGCAACTGGACCTGAGCCAGCCTCATCCGGAGCCGCCGGCCAGCGAAGACCAGGACGACGACGATGAACGCACCCAGGCCTGCATTGCGCCGCCGGCCCAGGAAGACCTGCGCGCCCTGCGGACCGCGCTGGGCCTGCCAGCCTGCACCGGCTGCACACCGGGCTCGAACAATTGGGTCATCTCCGGACGCCACACCGCGAGCGGCAAGCCGCTGCTCTCGAACGACATGCATCTGCCGCTCACCGAGCCCAACCCCTGGTTGATGGCCGACCTGCGCGCGCCAGGCTACCACGCCGCCGGGGTCACGGCGCCCGGCATGCCGTTTGTGATCGCCGGGCACAACGACCACGTGGCCTGGGGCTTTACCGCTCTCTACGCCGACGTGCAGGACTTGTACATCGAGAAGCTCGACGGCAAGGGCAACTATGAAGGGAACGATGCAGCTTGGCATCCGTTGGTTGTCGATCACGAAGTCATCCGCGTCCGCGGCGGCAAGGATGTGACAGTTGACGTGCAATCCACGGAACATGGCCCGCTGCTGAACCCGCTCTTCACCAAAGAGACGCGGGCCATCGCGCTCAAGTGGACGCTCTACGACCCGGCGCTGAACACGCTGCCGTTTTACTCCATGAACGTGGCATCCAACTGGACAGAGTTTTCCGCGGCCCTGAGCGCATGGTGCTGGCCGACACAGAATGTGGTCTACTCCGACGATCAGGGCCATATCGCCTATCAGGCCGTAGGCCGGGTCCCGCTGCGGCCGGCGGGGCTGGCGGGAGTGCCGATTCAGGATGCCCGGCATGAGTGGAATGGCTACATCCCCTCTGACCAGATGCCCAGCGCCGTCGATCCGCCTTCGGGCTTTCTGGCTACCGCCAACTCCCGTGTCACTACCGAGAAGTCTCCGCACCCGCTGTCGCTCGAATGGGTCGATCCTTACCGGATCGAGCGCATCTACAAGGCGCTGCAAGGCCGCGACGGGCTCAGGCCCGCCGACCTGCTGGCCGTCCAGACCGACGTCTACAGCGAAGTGGACCAGGAACTGGGCCATCGTTTTGCCTACGCCATCGACCACACCGCCGGCGTGGACGACCGCCTGCGCCAGGCTGCCGACCTGATGCGGAGTTGGGACGGCAAGGTGACCACGGATTCCGCCGCAGCGTCGATCGTGACCCAGGCACGGCGCGCCTTCTGGCCGCTGATTCTGGAGCCCAAGCTGGGCAAGGACGCCCAGGAATACCGCTGGTCCGAATCGAATTTTGCCGAGGAAGAGATCATCATGCACGGCAGCGCCGACTGGCTTCCGCCGGGCGCGAAAGACTGGGACGCCCTGCTGACCGAAGCCGTCCGCAAAGGCATGGAAAAGGGCAAAGCATCCGGCGATGTAGCCCGCTGGAGCTATGGAAGCTGGCACGTGGTCGATATCGAGCATCCGCTGGCCCGCTTCCTGCCGCTGCTGGGCCGCCTGGCCGGAACCGGCGCGCAGCCACAGAGCGGCGACACCACCACCGTGAAGCAGGTGGGCCGCGACTTCGGTCCCTCGCAGCGATTCACCATGGACTGGAGCAACATCGACGGCTCCACGGAGAACATCGTTCTGGGCGAGAGCGGCGACCCGCTCAGCCCGTACTTCCGCGACCAATGGAACGACTGGTACGGCGGAACGACCTTTGTCCTGCCCTTCACTTCCACGGCCGTAGCTAGCCAAACCCGGCACACGCTGCGGCTGCTGCCATGAAAAGACAGGGAACAGGGAGCAGGGAACAGGGAGCAGGGGGCGGTCCAGTGCCCGGGAATCCGGCCTGGAGGCATTTCATCGGCCCCGCAACCATCCTGTTGGCCGCGGCGGTGTCTGTTGCGCCTCAACTTGTGCGCGGCAACTCCTGCGGTCACGATTTCGACTTCCATCTGGTCTCCTGGCTGGATGCGCAGCAGAGTTGGCGGCAGGGGATTCTCTATCCGCATTGGTCGCCGAGCGCGAACTTCGGCGCCGGCGAGCCGCGATTCGTTTTCTACCCGCCGCTGACCTGGATGCTGGGTGCGGCGCTGGGATTCGTTCTTTCCTGGACGCTGGTTCCGGTGGCCCTCACGTTTCTGCTGCTGGCTGCAACAGGCCTGGCCACCCGCGCCCTGGCCCGGCTTGTGCTGACCGACGGCGCGGCTACGCTGGCCGGTTGCGCGGCGCTGTTTTCCGGCTATGCGCTCTTCACCGCCTATGAGCGGACGGCTTTCGGCGAATTGACCGGCGGCTTCTGGATGCCGCTCATCCTTCTGCTCCTTCTGCGCGACCGCAACCCCTCCGCCGCGGCCTTCCGGCGCGCCCCGGACGGCTCGGCCGCGCCGCTGGCGCTGGCCGTGGCAGGCGCCTGGCTGAGCAACGTCCCGGTGGGAGTGATGGCCAGCTACCTGCTGGCCGCGGCCGCTCTGGTTGTCGCTTTGGCCGAAAGATCCTGGGCTCCGGTGCTGCGCGCCACAGCCGGCGCTGCCGTGGGAATCGGCCTGGCTGCCTTCTACCTGGTTCCAGCAACCTGGGAGCAGCGCTGGATCGATGTCCGCCAAGCCACCGGCGACCCCGGCGAAATGATCGAGAACAGTTGGCTCTTTGCCCGCCACGCCGACCCGTTGCTGCAACTGCACGACGCGGAATTGGGACGGGTCTCGTGCATCGCCGCCGCCATGCTCGCCGTGTCGCTGGCCGGTCTGCTGGTCGCCTGGAAACGCGGCAGGCTTGCAACCGAGCGCCGCTGGTGGATTCCCCTGGCGCTGATTTCCTTCGCCATTCTGTTTCTCCTGCTTCCCGTCTCGCTGCCGGTGTGGAATCTGCTGCCCAAGCTGCGGCTGTTGCAGTTTCCCTGGCGCTGGCTGGTGGCGCTGGAAGCGCCGATGGCCATTTTCTTCGCCCTGGCCGTCTGGCCCGGCCAGGCTGCCCGGCGCTGGCGGCGCGTTGCCGTCCTCAGCGCCTGCGCTGCTGTTTTCCTGGCCTCCGCAGCGATGGCCGGTGTGTTCTTCTTCCAGAATTGCGACGACGAGGACGCTGTGCAGAGCATGGTGAACGTCTACAGGGCGGGCGCGGGCTTTCAAGGAACCGACGAGTACGAGCCTCCCGGCGCCGACAATTCCCTGCTCGCCAGCGGTTTGCCCGCAGCCTGCCTGGTTGCCGATCCCGCCACCGTTCTGGGCATGAGCCCCGGCGGGCAATTAGGAGACCTCATCCCCGCTTGGAAGAAAGATCAACACAGTTGTGAAATCACTGTGGATTGGCAACTTGACGAGCCTGAGCGCAAACGCTTCAGGTCCGTTGTCCCACAAGGCAGTTCCCTGATTCTGCGTCTGCGCAGCTACCCGGCCTGGCAAGTGAGGGTGAATGGTCAGCCCGTCTCCACCCTGCCCCGGCGCGAAGACGGCTTGATGGCCGTGCCGGTGCCAAAGGGGCCGATCGACCTGACCGTGGACTGGACCACCACCACCGACGTGCTCGCCGGCCGCTGGCTCAGCGGTTTTGCCCTGCTGCTGCTCACTGCCGTATGTTTGCTGGAGCGAAAGCCGAGCCGGCCTCGTTTATCATGAAGGGGATGCTAGTCGACGTGAAATCGCTCAGACAAGAGGCCACGGAGTTGACCGACCGGGCGCTGGAAGAACTCCTTCCCAGCGCAGGGACCGTTCCTGTCTCGATCCATGGGGCCATGCGCCACTCCGTCTTTGCCGGTGGCAAGCGCCTGCGGCCGCTGCTGGCCTACCAGGCCGCTGTCACCATTGCCGGACGGCAGCCCGAGGGGATCGAGAGGCTGGGCGCGGCCATCGAGATGCTGCACACCTACTCGCTCATCCACGACGACCTGCCCGCCCTGGACAACGACGACCTGCGCCGCGGCAAACCCACCTGCCACAAGGCCTTCGGCGAGGCCATCGCCATTCTGGCCGGCGACGCCCTGCAGACCCGCGCTTTTGAAGTGCTGGCCAGCCTCGATGTGCCTCCCGCGGCCACCGTCCAGATTGTCGGACTCATCGCCAACGCCATCGGCACCATCGATGGCATGATCGGCGGCCAGGTGCTGGATCTCGAAAGCGAGCACCTGAAGCCCACGCCGGAGTTGGTCGAAGCCATCCACCGCGCCAAGACCGGCGCGCTGATCCGGGTCAGCGTGGTTGCCGGCGGCGTCTACGCCGGAGCCTCGATGGAAGATGTCGCCCGCCTGGACCTTTTCGGCCGCAAAGCAGGCCTGGCCTTCCAGATTGTGGACGACGTGCTCGACATGACCGTGGACTCGGCGCACCTGGGCAAGACCGCGGGCAAGGACCTGGCCACGGAAAAAGCCACCTGGCCGGCCGTCTTCGGCATCGAGCAGAGCGAGCGCGACGCGGCGACCCTGATTGAAGAAGCCTTTGCCGCCCTGGCGCCCTACGGCAGCCGGGCAGATGGGTTGAAGTCGGTCGCCCGCTATCTGGTCGAGCGCGAAAACTAGGTCTTTGACCGCGTGATTTCGTGCTTTGAGTTTGTGCTTTCTCAGATCCAAAAATCGGGATCTGGGGCACCCATCGTTGGTACAACAACAAGCGGTTAGAGATCGAGCGAATGCTGACCGAAGCCGACATCCTGACCGCGCTGCGCGACTGCTTCGACCCGGAAGCGAAGCTGAATCTTGTAGATTTGGGCTTGATTTACGCGGTCGCGACGGGCCCCGACCCGGATTCCACGCCGGCCTGGCCGCGCCAGTGGGTCAAAGTGACCATGACACTGACCGCGCAGCAGTGCCCCGCCGGCGGGCTCATTCTGGAGCAGGTACACAACCGGCTGGCCGGCATCCCGGAGATCGGCAAAGTGGAAGTCGATCTGGTGTGGGAGCCCAAGTGGACGGCCCATCGCATTAGCGCGGCAGGCCTTCTGCAGTTGAGAATTTAGGGCCTTATTTGGCCAGTATCTTGTGCAGCTTTTCGCGTTGGGCGGCCAAATCACCCACCGTTTCCTGCACATCGCCGATCAGCCGCTGCACATCGTCGATATACCTGGGAAGCGATTGCCACCAGGAGCGCAGCGTCTGTTGCTGATCGAGCAGCGCGAGGGCCGCACCCGAAGCAGCCGCCACCGTCCCGGCGCGGCGACGGCCCGCCAGTAGCAGCAAACCGCCTGCGATCAGCGTGCCGGCCGCGACAGTGGCAACCCAGTCCTTGCTGTCGGCCTCTGTGGCGCGATGCGCGGTCTCAGAATCGTTTCTATGTTTTGCAAGGGGCACAACTGCCATGGATTCTCCTTCCGTCCCTGACCGCCGGGTCGAGGGAACGGTCAATCAAGTATCGCTCGAATGCGCGCGCCGTGGCGAATCTCCGCGGGAATGCGCCGGAAAAATCCGCGCCGGCCTCGAGAATTCGAGCCCTCAGTCCAAATCGAAATCGCGCAGCGGCTTGCCCTCGGGGGCGTCCTTGGCCTTGCGCAGCGCCTCGGCAAACTTCTTTTCCAGTAGATCGGCCTTGTTCTTCTCTGCGTCCACCGATTGGCGGAAGATCGACTCCTTGCGCTCGTCCTGCTCGCGCATGGCCTTGGCCGCCGTCTCCAGGTCCTCGAACATCCGCTTGCGCGGCGCCGGCGTGTGACTCACCACCAATCCGGTGATCGCGTCGATCTTCAGCATCGCCCCGCAATCCGGGCAGGCGACTTCAAAAGTCTTTTCCTTCGTTTTAGCCATTTCAATCCCAGATTGTATCCGCTTCGCGCGCAATTTGACAGGGATGCAGTTGGGTACCCTGACCTGCTCCAACTCCGGCTCTTGACAGCGGATAGTTCCGCGGATATATTTAGCCGACTGTCTAATTAGGAATCGATCTAACCTGTCCATGAGCAGCAACGAGGCATTCAAAGCGCTGGCCGACCCCACCCGACGCGAGATCCTTGCGCTGCTGCGCAAGGGCGAGCGCACGGCCGGCGATCTGGCGGAGCGGTTCGATATGACCAAACCCTCCATGTCGCACCATTTTGCCGTGCTCAAGGAGGCCAACCTGATTACCAGCCGCCGCGAAGGCCAGCAGATCTGGTACGCGCTGAACACCAGCGTGGTGGAGGACCTGATGGCCTGGGCTATGGGACTGATCGGAGACGGCAGCAAGGGGGATGCGAAAAAACGATGACCCGCAAGGTGCTTGTATTTGAGCTTCTGCTGATCGCGGCGGTGCTGGTGGTCACAGCGCTACTCTATCCCCGCCTGCCGGCCCAAATCCCCACGCATTGGAACGTGCATCTTCAGCCCGACCACTACATGTCTGGGTGGACGACCTTTTTGCTCGGTCCCGGACTCCTGGCTGGAATCACGCTGATTACCTTTCTGTTGCCCTGGCTTTCGCCCAGGGACTTTCAGGTGGATGGCTTCCGGGCGACTTATCGCCAGGTCATGCTGATCTTCTTCAACCTATGGATTTATCTTTACGCGGCGATTCTCTGGGCGGCGTTCGGGCATCCGCTCGATGCGGGCCGGGCGATCGCCGTCGGATACTGCCTGGGCTTTGTCTTCTTCGGCAACGTCATGGGCAAGGTGCGCCGCAACTTCTTCATCGGAGTGAGAACGCCGTGGACCCTCACCAACGAGCGCGTCTGGAACGCCACGCATCGCTTCGCGGCCAAGGCCTGGGTGGCGGCGGGGCTGTTGGGGCTGGTCTCGGAGATCTTTGGATTGCACGTGGGGCCTGCAATCGCTCTTCTCATCGGATGGCTTGGCCCCAAACTCTATTCCCTGGTGGTCTACAAACGGCTGGAACGGCGCGGCGAGATCGGAGACGGTCTTCCCCGCGAGGCAGGAGAGTCATGAAGAATCGAATCGCAAGAACCTTCACATTGATCGTACTGGCGGCGGCCTTGTCTCCCCTTTGCGTCGCTCAATCGTCTTTCACCGGCGATGTTCACCGAGCCGCCAACTCGGATCGTTCCGGACGTACGCATCTCTCTTTCAACAGCGAACTGAGCAACGGCCGCCATGAAAATCATCTGGCAATGACCATGAATATCTTCGGGTTTTCGATGAGTCTGAGCTTCACCTGGTAATCGATAGCCACCATGTAAGGAGATCGCAAATGAGAAACAGTCTGCCGGGTCGAGGTTTGATATCTGCCCTTCTCGTGCTTGTGCTTTGCCTGACGGCCACGGTCTGCCTGGCGCAAAGCAAAAAAGATGAAACGCCCAAGCCCGCGCAGTCCATCGCCGAGCTTCGCCAGCAACTGGAGAAGATCCTCGCCGACACGCACACGCCCGGAGTCTCCGTCGCCATTGTGCATCGCGACGGCCCCGAATGGATTGCAGGTCTGGGCAAGTCGAACGTGGCTGCGAATCAGGCCACGACAGACGAGACGCTCTTCCGCATCGGCTCGACCTCGAAGGCCTTCGCCTCGCTCTCGATCCTCAAGCTGGCGAACGAAAGCAAGCTGTCGCTCCAGGACCCGGTGCATAAACTCGTGCCCGAGATATGGTTTGAGAATCGCTGGGAAGCGACCAATCCAGTGCGCGTCGTCGATCTGCTGGAACACACCACAGGCTGGGACGACATGCATCTGCGCGAGTATGCAAAGAACGCGGAGGGCATGACCTTGCGTGAAGGGCTCGACTACGACCACCACTCGCGCGTCTCGCGCTGGCGGCCGGGAACGCGCATGGCCTATTGCAACTCCGGCCCGCCGGTGGCGGCATATATTGTGGAAAAGATCACCGGCCAGCGTTTTGAAGATTACGTGACGCAGAATTTCTTCCAGCCCATCGGCATGAAGACGGCCACGTACTTCGAGCAGGCCTCGCCGCAGTTGACCACTCTCTATCATTCCGACGGCAAGACGCCTTACCCCTACTGGAACATCCTGCTTCGTCCCGCCGGCGCCATCAACGCCTCGGCCAAAGATATGGCGGCATATCTCCAGTTCTATCTGAATCGCGGCGCCGCGAACGGAGTCCAGGTGATGCCCGCGGCTTCGATCGATCGCATGGAAACACCGACCCGCACCTGGGAAGCGCAGCAGGGATTGAAAGCCGGATACGGGCTGAGCAATTACACCAGCATTCAGGACGGCTTTGTGTACCACGGCCACGACGGCGGCGTGGATGGCGGAATCACGGAAATGTCCTATCTGCCCGAATATGGCGTGGGCTACTTCTATAGCATCAACTCCGCCAACGGAGCGGCTTTCGGCAAGATCGGCGAGGCCATCCGCGGCTACGTTACGCGCGGACTTACGCGGCAGGTCGTGCCCGCGGCGGGGCAACTGCCCGCCAATGCGCAGGAGTATGCCGGCTTTTACGAGCCCGCCTCGCCGCGCAACCAATTCACCTACTTTCTCGAGCGCCTGATGGGACTGAACCGGGTCCGGTTTGCGGATGGCAAGCTGCTGCTGACAAACCTTGGCCAGCTTGACCAACCCTTCATCCCCGTCGCCGGCGAACAATTCCGCTACCTACCAAAGAAGGGGCCGGCCGAACCGATTGCGACAGGGATGCTGCTGGCTCCCAATGCCGAGGGGCGGTTTGTCTATCTCGGCGGAACACAAAAGCGGATTCCCGTGTGGCTCGCGATCGCCGAAGCTCTTCTGGTCGCATGGTTTCTGCTCGCAATTCTCTCCATCCTGCTCTATGCGCCGTTCTGGATCTTCGGCGGGCTCATCAAGAAACGCCGGCGGCCGGCCGAGCGCGCCATGCGTTTGTTGCCTCTGGTCGCGGTGCTGAGCCTGCTGGCGTTTGTAGGATTCTTCATTGGCTCCAGCAGCGACGCAATCGCACGGCTGGGCAATCTGACGGTTTGGTCGTTTGGCATCTTTCTGAGCACATTGATCTTTGCCTTGGCCACTTTGGCCAGCGCCATTGCCCTGTGGCAGGCGCGGAAAAAGGAGATACGCGGCTATGTCCGCTGGCACGCGATGGCGGTCACCGCGGCGCTGCTGATTGCCGCTGTTTACCTGGCTTACTGGGGAGTCATCGGCATGAGAACCTGGGGCTAACTCCGAGACAAGCCGGGCCGGGAATCTCGCGCGGCGACAGGGGGAACCATTCCGCCGATTCCCGCGTATGAGTTATCTGCGCGGCACGACCGAGGCCAAGCCCTGTCTGCCGGCCCGCAACCAGCAACTGGAACGGCGCGGAGAGGTCCGTTGGCTCTCCGCGCGGGTGAGGAGAAAGATGAAACGTGCAGTCCTACACAAGTTCGCAATCTTAGCGCTTGCCGCGCTGGCTCTGTCGCTTGCCAGCCGGGCGCAATCGCCCATTACCGGCGACTGGCAGGGAACACTGAACGCTGGGGATGCACATTTCCGGATCGCTTGGCATGTCGTCGCCGCCAAGGACGGAAGCATCACTTCTACGCTCGACAATCTCGACCAGAGTATCTACGGCATCAAAGTCAAATCCACCGTTCTCAACGGCTCCAGCCTTACCCTTGCCGTCGACGACACGATCCAGGCGAATGGAGAGGAGATCAACGTCCGCGGCAGCTTTGAAGGGACACTCGACAAGGATGCCACGGAGGTGAAGGGAACGTGGTCGCAGAGCGAGCCCGCGGAACCGCCCGCCGAACTCGATTTGAAGCGCGCGCCCGCGGAGATCGATGGCACGTGGCTGGGCACGCTGGATGCCGGCACGCTGAAGCTGCGCCTGGCCTTCAAAATCGCCAATGGGCCGGACGGCCTGACCGCCAGCCTGGCCAGCCCCGACCAGGGTCCTGGATGGCTCCCCGCAACCTCGGTCACGCGCTCTGGCAATGAGATCAAGATCGATCTCAAGCCCATCGGCGCAACGTTTGAAGGCAAGATCGGCTCGGATCTGAATTCCATCGATGGCACCTTCACGCAAGGGGGCATACCCTTGCCGCTGGTTGTGAAGCGCGTTACGGGTCAGGCCGAGCAGGCACTCCTCAATTCGCAAAACGCGGTCAAGCCTTCGGAGATCGATGGGGACTGGCTGGGCACGCTGGACACCGGCGCCATGAAACTGCGCCTGGTTTTGAAAATTGTGAATAGCTCCAACGGCCTGACCGCAGTGCTGCAAAGTCCGGACCAGGGCCCCACATGGATTCCCGTCACGTCGGTCACGCGCAACGGCAGCGCGCTCACCTTCGAGATCAAGCCCCTCGCCGTGGTCTTCGACGGCAAGATCGCAGCGGACCTGGGATCGATCGAAGGCACCTTTACGCAGGGAGGCAGACCGTTGCCGCTGACGCTGAAGCGCGTGAAGGATCGGGCCGAGCTGGAGACGCACCATTCGCAGACCCCGGTCAAGCCCTATCCCTACCACGAGGAGGACGTAACCTATGCCAACAAGGCCGCGGGCAACACGCTCGCCGCCACGCTGACCGTTCCGCCCGGTAAGGGACCGTTTCCCGCCGTGCTGCTGATCTCCGGCTCGGGACCGAACGACCGCGACGAAAGCGCCTACGGCCACAAGCTCTTCCTGGTTCTCTCCGATGATCTGACCCGCAAGGGAATCGCCGTGCTGCGCGCAGACAAGCGTGGCATCGGCAAATCCACTGGAGATCTGGCTATCGCCACTACCGCGGACTTCGCCAGCGACGCCGAGGCAGGCGTTGCGTACCTGAGAACGCGATCCGAAGTCGATCCCCATCGAATTGGCCTCGTCGGGCACAGCGAAGGCGGAGTGGTTGCCCCGATGGTGGCGGCCAGCGATCCCGGCGTCGCGTTCATCGTGATGATGGCCGGCGATGGCGTGCCCGGAGACCAGGTCATCGTCGAGCAGGGACGCCTGATTGAGGAAGCCTCCGGGGCAAGCAAAGAAAAGGCGCTTGAGGACGCCGGCAAGCAGCGGGAGATGTTCGCGCTGATAGTAAAGGAAAAGGACCCCGCTGCGCTGGAGAAGGAATTGCGCGAGCAGCTTGCGGCGCGAGGAGTTCCCGATAGCCAGATCGGCGAGGCGATCAAGCAACTTACATCGCCATGGATACGCTTTTTCCTCACCTACGATCCTGCAACGGCGCTGCGCAAGGTCGCTTGCCCGGTGCTGGTGCTCAACGGGGACAAGGACCTGCAGGTGCCGCCGGCGCAGAATCTTCCCGCCATCCGCAAAGCGCTGGAGGAGGGTGGGAACAAGCACTTCGAGATCGACGAACTGCCTGGGCTGAACCATCTCTTCCAGACGGCGAAGACCGGCTCACCCACCGAGTACGCGCAGAGCGAAGAAAGCATCTCTCCGTTGGTGCTGGACAAGGTCGCAACCTGGATTCTCAAGCAATAAACGCCGCTTCGGTTCGCCTTACTCGACCACCACGTTCAGCATGAATTGCTCATCGCCGAGCGTCGGTTTCTCCCACGAGCGGACATAGTGCAGCAGCAGAATCCCGTCTCCCACGCGCTTGGGCTGAAAGGTGAAGACCTGGACGACGGGTCGGCCCGCGCCGGGCTCCGCCGACTCGGTCTGCTTTTGGCCGGTCAACCGCAACAAAGCGGTCGACTTGGGTTGCACGTACCACATGTACCCGGTGCTGGGATTGGCGGGCAGGCGCACTTCCAGCAAGTCCCCTGCCTTGATGTGGATGCTGCTGCCCTTGTCCACGTCGGTCACCACCGTGGTGGCCGCAGAGGCCATTCCGGCACCGAAGGTAAAGAACAGAAGCACAAGCAGAAAAAGTGGCCGGAGTGCATCGGCCCAGCGAACCGGTCGTACAGGCTGCATGGCGAGTTCCCTTCCGCGCAGTTCAGAACGCACTCGCGGTTCTTGTTCCGCGCACCAAAACGATACATCGGTCGCAACGGCGCTGCAACCAGCGTTCGCATGGAGACTACGCACCAGCCCACAAGGCTCATGATCGCCCCAACAAACAGAAAGGCCCCGCGCAATGGCAGGGCCTTTGTAGTTGAAACAGCTATGAGTAAAAGCCTTAGCGCTTTTCCGCCGCCGAGGCCAGCTTGGCTTCGGCTTCGGCGATCACGCGGAGAGCTTCCGTGTAGGCTTCTTCGCGGTCGCCGGCTTCGTTCCATTGCTTGTGGCCGCGCTCCAGTTGCTGCTGGGCGCGCGGCACATCGATCTCTTCCGGCTTGAGTGCGTCGGAGGCCAGGATGGTGACCCGGTCGGGCAGCACCTCGGCAAAGCCCCAACTGACGTTGTAGCGAGTCACGGTATCCGGCGCATCGCCGGAGCGGCCGAACAGCGTCACATCGCCGGCGCCCAGTTCGGCTACCAGCGGCGCGGCCCCGTAGAGCACCGACATGTAACCCGACTTGGCGGGCAACTCGACCGCCGAGACTTCGTGCTCGAAGAGCGTGCGCTCGGGAGTCACCAGCCGGACACGGAGTTGATTGCTTTCGTCAGCCATGAAAAATCCTTTCAGGATTTTTAGGGAATAGGGAGCAGGGAACAGGGAATAGAAAACCCGTCGAATTGCTGTGTGAACTGTTCCATGCCCCGCTTATTTTCGCTTGTCGCCAACGC
>Ga0181535_10000922_pt1 | contig 40692 bp, 37 predicted proteins | sample PEATcosm2014_Bin_44_FD_119774 | JGI IMG/M metagenome (GOLD analysis project Ga0181535, IMG submission 119774) | Peatland microbial communities from MTU Mesocosm Facility, Houghton, MI, USA - PEATcosm2014_Bin17_30_metaG | ecosystem: Environmental > Terrestrial > Soil > Wetlands > Peat | place... | reverse complement strand
TACGCGGGATGTCAACGCCTCCGGAATTGGTGCGCCCGGACTGTCTCTCAGATGGGGATACAAATGCGTCGTCTAACGGCCACTCTTACTCTTGCTACCAGCCTTCTTGGCACGACGTGCCTCGGGGCTTTCGCTCAGACCACGGCGCCGGTGCAACCTGCGCCGGCCCAACCTGCGTCGACGGGCTGCACAGGACCCGTTGATCCCTACACCAACTACGCGTGCCTCGATACCTATCTTGGCAGCAGCGTCACCGAGCGCCTGTTTAACTACTACAAGCTCGAATGGGGTCAGGCCGGAGCGCCAACCGATCCGAACGCGCCGGCACAGCGCCAGGCCGGGTGGCCGGACACGCCGGAGACAACGCCGCCGATGCCGTTCACCGAATGGCCTTATGGCGGTGTCACTTCCATCGGCGTGACCCGTCCCAACTCGGTCGACAGCCCGTTGATGACGGCGATCGCCAATACGTCCCTCGGCAAATGGATGCAGGAGAACCACTTTCAAGTTTACGGTTGGGTCGACGGGGGCGCCAATCTCAGCAGCAATACGGTGAGGCCGGGCGGCAATTCGCCGATTTCCTACACCTATACCCCCAACACGGTGCAGCTTGACCAAACGGTGATCTATCTAGACCGTTTTCCCGATACGGTGCAGACCGATCACATCGACTGGGGCCTGCGGCTGTCCGCGATCTACGGCGAGAACTACCGCTACACGACCTCCTACGGCCTGGCGAGCTACCAGCTTTTGAAGAGAAATCAGCAAAACGGATACGATTTTCCGATGCTGTATGGCGAGCTGTGGATTCCGCAAATCGCGCAGGGACTCATGCTGCGGCTCGGGCGCTACATTTCCGTGCCGGATATCGAGGCGCAGCTTGCGCCAAATAACTACATGTACACGCATTCGCTGATGTACTCGTTTGACAACTACACCAACGAGGGTCTGCAGGGCTCGCTGCAGATCACGCCGAACCTGCTGCTCCAACTGGGCGTCAACATCGGCACCGAATCAACGATTACGAATGTGGGCGCAAAGATACCCAATCCGTACCCGAACCCGCTCTATCCCGGCAGCACCTACCGCAAGGACCCCGGCGCCACGCCGTCGTTCACCGCCTGCCTCCGCTACGACTGGAATAGCGGCAAGGACACTATCTACCCGTGTGCCGACGGCATCAACTCCGGTAAATGGGGTTACAACAATCTTCAGTGGTATGGGTTCACCTACTATCACAAATTCAACGATCACTGGCACATCTCGACCGAATTCTACGATCTGCACGAGAACGGCGTACCGAACGTGAACAACCCGGACGTGCAGGCCATCATCGCCGCCGGCGGGACGCCATTCTCTCCACAAAACGTCCCGTTCAATGCACCGAATGGGGCGCATTGCTCAAACAGCACTGTACTCAGGTGCAATGCCTACGCGATGGGCGCCGTCGCCTACATAAACTACTCGCCCGACCCCCTGAACAATTTTTCGTTGCGCCCAGAGATATATGAAGACGCGCAGGGCCAGCGTACCGGTACGAAGGCGACCTATTACGAGATCACGTTCGGTTGGCAGCATTGGCTCTCGCCGCAGATCGAAATGCGTCCGGAGATCGGCTATTACCACTCCAACGGTGGGAACGCCTTCAATGGCCAAACCAGGAACTACACATGGATCGCTGCCGGGGACGTCATCGTGCATTTCTAGCAACTTGCCATTTCCAACGAGGAGGAGCCCGATTTGCCGGGCCCCTCCTCGACAGCATCGACGTTGGGTGGTGGCTGCCATTCGTTGGCGCGGCCTGTGACGTTACAGTGATGTTGTCGGCTTGACCATGCGTTCATGGTGTGCCAAGCGGCGGCTCGCGGTACCTTGCGTCCCCCAACCACTTCCGTCGATGAGCGAGCGTCCAGCATGGCTGTCCTTTCTGCCCGGAACGATCTGCTGGCGCCGGCGCTCGGCACAATGATGGTCATCGGCGCGATGGCGGTTGCGCCGGGGGCACAGGCCGCGGACACGGCAACCATACCGGCGACAGGTGTCAATCAGGTTTCAGGACAAACCGACACCGAAGCACCGGCCCAGACCCCGTCTCCCGCGGCCCCGGCTGGGCTTTGGGAGCGCTCGAACCTGCTGGGCGATGCGGGAGGGCTGCGGACGGCCCTTGGCAATTATGGGATCAGCTTTGGCCTGGAGAACACGACGGAAGCGTGGGTCAACCCGACCGGCGGGATCAAGCAAGGTGCGTCAGGCGATGGTCTCGCGATGCTCAACGTCGGCCTGGACACACAAAAAGCGTTCGGGTGGGAGGGCGGCACGTTCAACGTCAGCGCTGTCGGCATCTACGGCTCGACTTTCATCCAAAACAATCTGGCGAATCAGCAGACCGCCAGCGGGGTTGTCGCGTCTCCGAGCGTGCGGTTGTGGGAGCTGTGGTATCAACAGGCGCTCCTGGGCGGGCGGATGGACGTCAAGCTCGGGGAGCAGAGCATCGATCAGGAGTTCATGGTCAGCCAGGGAGCGAGTCTGTTCCTCAATGCGATGATGGGCTGGCCGATGATCCCGTCCGCGGACATGTATGCCGGTGGCCCCGCCTATCCGTTGTCGTCGCTTGGGGTGCGGCTGCGCGCCCACCCGACTGACAGCATCACGGTGCTTGGTGGTGTGTTCCAGGACAACCCGCCGGGCGGTCCGTTCAATAATGACGGCCAGCTCCGCGGCTCCGCGCGATATGGCGCGAACTTCAACCTGCGTACCGGCGCTCTGTTGATTGCGGAGCTGCAATACGCGGTGAACCAGCCCACGGAAGGCGACGCCAAAGTGCCCGGCGGTGGCCTGCCGGGCACTTACAAGATCGGCGCCTGGTTCGACACTGCGAAGTTCCCCGACCAGAGGTTCGACGATACCGGCCTCTCGCTCGCCAACCCTGCCAGCAGCGGGAACCCGCGTATGCACTGGCACAATTACAGCCTCTATGCCGTTGCCGATCAGACAATCTGGCAGCCCGGCGGCGACGACCCGCGCGCCGTCAGCCTGTTCATCCGCCCGATGTTCGCGCCGGCCAACCAGAACCTGATTGACTTCAGCATCAACGGCGGCGTGACGCTGAAGGCGCTGCTGCCCGGCCGCGACAGCGACACCGCCGGCGTCGGCTTCGGCATCACCAATGTCAGTTCGCGGGCGGCCGCGCTCGCCCGCGACAGCGCGTTCTTCTCGGGCGCATACGTGCCGACACGGGGCGCGGAGACCTTCGTCGAGGTGACCTATCAGATCCAGCTCACGCCCTGGCTGCAGGTACAACCCGACTTCCAATATTTCTGGATGCCTGGCGGCGGCATCGTCGATCCCATCCAACCGACCAGGCGCATCGGCAACGAGGCGGTCTTCGGGCTCAGCACGATGGTCGCGTTCTGATCGGGGGGCGGCGCCTTACGCGCCGCCGCCTGCCTGCCGGCCAGACCGATGCATGGAAAATCGCAAGCCTTACGCGGCCGTCAGGTCTCCACCGGCGTATCGGCGCGCCCGCCCCATTCGGTCCACGAACCGTCATATACCGCACCCGCGGGCAGCCCGGCCTGCACCATGGCCAGGGTGAGGATGCAGGCGGTAATGCCGCTGCCGCAGGAGGTCACGATGGGCCGGCGGCCGTCCACCCCGGCGCGGCCCAGCCGCGCTCGCAGCGCCGGCGGCGCCAGCATGGTCTGGTCGGGCGCGAGCAGTTCCGTGTAGGGCAGGTTGACGCTGCCGGGAATGTGGCCGGAACGCATGCCGGCGCGCGGCTCGGGCACCTGCGCGGTGAAACGTCCGGCGGCGCGGGCGTCCAGCACCAGTTCGCGGCCGTTCTCCAGATTCGCCAGCACGTCGCCGATGCCACGCAGCGCCACCGCGCGGAAATCCGGCCGGAACGTCGCCGGTGCCACCGCCGCCGGCTCGCCGCCCTCGACCGGCCGTTGCTCCGCCACCCATTTGGGCAGCCCGCCATCCAGCACCGCCACGCCGTCGTGGCCGTACAGCCGCATCATCCACCAGCCCCGCGCCGACGAGGCCAGGCCCTTCTGGTCATAGAACACGACAAAACTGTCATTCGACACGCCGAGCGCGCCGATCATCCGGGCGAACTGGCCCGGCGTGGGCACCATATGCGGCAGGTCGGTGTCGCGGTCGGCGATCGCGTCGACGTCGAAGAAACGCGCCCCCGGAATGCGGGCGGCGCGGAACTCGGCCACCGCGTCGCGGGGCTCGTTCGGCAGGTATTTGGTGGCGTCGAACACCACCAGCCCCGGCGTTGCGAGGCGCTCCGCCAGCCATGCGGTGGAGACCAGATTCTTGGCCATGTTGTGATCCCTCTCAGGCCAGGGCGACGACGATGCGTCGGTTCTGCCGGCCCTTGTTTTCCATCTTCACCACCACCACGCGGCCGATCTCGGCGGTGTTGGTCACATGGGTGCCGCCGCACGGCTGCAAATCCACCGGCGGATCGCCCGCGCCGATGCGCAGCAGCCTAAGCCGCCCCAGACCCCGCGGCGGTTGCACCGACAGCGTGCGCACCAGGGCGGGATTGTCGTCCAGCACCGATTCCTCCACCCACTCGGCGCGCACCGGATGGCCGCCGGCGATCACCTCGTTGAGCCGCCGCTCGATGTCTTCCTTCGGCGGGGGCTCCGGCAGGTTGAAGTCCAGCCGCGACTTGTCGGCGCCGACCGACCCGCCGGTCACCGCGATGTCGGGCAGCACGACGCAGAGAAGGTGCAGCGTCGTGTGCATCCGCATCAACCGGTGCCGCCGGTCCCAGTCGATCTCGCCCACCACCGCCGCGCCCGCCGGCGGCAGCGCGGCCCCCTCGGCGGGGATGTGCAGGATGGTCTCGCCGTCGCCCTTGATGGTGTCGGCGATCGCCGTCTCGCCGCCGTCCCAGTGCAGCACGCCTTCGTCGCCGGGTTGACCGCCGGACCGCGCATAGAAAATGGTACGGTCGAGCACGATCCCTTCCGGCGCGGCCGACAACACCCGGGCGTCGGCGCGGCGCAGCATGGAATCGTCGAGAAAGAGCCGTTGGGTCATACGGAGTCCTTCCACAAAGCCCGCAGCACAGGCCGTTTCGCGGCCAGCCAGAGCAGGGCGATGGCGGTAACGGAATTGAGGGCGTGTCCGTCCAACGCCGCCTCGATGGCGCGCGCGGCGGGCCAGACCCGCACGCGGATATCCTCGGCCTCGGATTGCAGTCCGGTCAGCCCGACCAGCCCGTCCGGGCCGCAGGGCGGGGCGGTCACCTCGCCGACATGCAGCGCCACCAGTTCGTCGCTGCCGCCGGGGGTGAGCAGGAAGTCCCCGATCGGCAACCGGCGCCGGATCGGCAATCCCAGTTCCTCCGCGGTTTCGCGCGCCAGCGTGGCGGCGACATCCTCGCCGGGGTCGCACAGCCCGGCCGGCACCTCCACCATCACCGGATCGACGCCGGCGGCGAGCGCGGGCAGGCGGAACTGCTCGATCAGCACCACCGCATCGGCGAGCGGGTCGTACGGCAGCAGGGCGACCGCCCGGCCACGCCGCCACAACTCCCAGGTGCGCGGCGCACTCATCGTGCCGTCGAAGCGGCGCTGGCGGAAACGGATGCGCTGGATCGGGAAACGCCCATCCCAGACGGTTTCGTCGGATTCCACGACCAGACCGGGATAGGCGGGCAGGGGGGCAGTGCGGGCCATCGGGCCACCATAGCCAAACGCCGTCGCGCTGCGAAGTTGGGCGGGCGCAGCCCTGGCCTTACGCCACCCGGTGCACCGCCACGATCTCGCGCAGCCGGGCGGCGGCGGCGGCGCCCTTCATCGCTTCCTTCCACAGTCCCTCGGCGACGCGCTGGTGTGCCGCGATCGCTTCGTCGGCGGCGGTGATCATCGTCACCCCGGTCGGCGCGCCGGGCATGGTGTCCGGGCGGAACGGGTTCACCACCAGCGTGGCGCGGTCGCGGGCGCGCAGGATCTTAAAGTTGCCGGTCGGCTCGGTGCTCGCCAGCAGGCCGAACTGGAGCCCCATCGGTTCGGCCTCCATCAGCCCGGCGATGTTCAACGCCTCGGTCGCCGCCACCTGGCGGCACAACCGGCGGGTCCGTTCCGACAGGCTCGCCGTGGGGGCCACGCCCGATTCGAGGAACCGGGTGAGCCGGCCGGCAGAGATCATGCAGATGATGGTTGGCTTGCGGACATTGTACATCCGCTTGCGGGCGGCCAGGATACCGAGCGTCTGGTCGGCGCTGGCGCGCATCTGCGCCCGCTCGGCGCCGGCCTGCTCGGCCAGATCCTCCATCGCCGCCACCAGGGCCGCATCGTAGGATTCCGAGGTCACCAGGTAGGACACCGGCCCGTCAACCTGCAGGATCTGGTCCGTGGTTTCCTCGACCTGGCGGATCCGTTCAAAACAACCGACGGGGCGATGATAGTACTCCACGCCGATCCCCAGCAGCGACAGCGGCGAAATCTTGAGCAGTTCCGCCAGCCGCTTGATGGTGTCCAGCTTGATGACCTCGCCCTTCTCGTAGCGGTAGAGGGCGGCGCGCGACACCCCGAGTCGGGCGGCGATTTCCTCGGCCCGCAGCCCCGACTCGAGGCGATAGGCACGTAATTGCTGTCCGATTTCAGTGAATCGCATGGTGCATCCATCCCACTGACCGTCTGGCCCGGGGCGGGCACAAACGTCTCAGATTAGAGTGCGCCGCAGTCTATTTGCGATTCGTCCGGAAATCCACGCAATTTCTCGCGTGGGCTGCCACACTGCCGCCGCGGGCGCCAAATCGCGTCCACGGCGGCGAATCCAGTGTGGATCAGACGCTGTACTTCTTGCGCCAGGCCAGCCCTGCCACGGTGTCGCCGGCCGGGCGGTACTCGAGGCCGATCCAGCCGCCGAAGCCGAGCTCGTCGATGCGGCGGAACACATAGTCCCAGGCGATCTCGCCGGTGCCCGGCTCGTGGCGATCCGGCACGTCGGCCGCTTGCATGTGGGCGATGATCGGCATGAAGGTTTCCATGCGCTTGGTGAGGTCGCCCTCGGTCACTTGGCAATGGTAGATGTCGAACTGCATGCCGATCTTGTCGGCGCCGATCGCCGCGATCACGTCGGCGGTCTGCTCCAGGGTGTTCAGGTGGAAGCCCGGCATGTCGCGGTGGTTGATCGCCTCGAGGATCACCTTCACGCCGGCCGCCTTGGCCTGCTCGCCGGCCCAGGCCAGGTTGGCCGCATAGACCCCCGCCGCGGTGGCGAAGGACACGCCGGCGGGGGCGATGCCCGCCATGCAGTGCACCAGCGGGCATTCCAGCACCGCCGCGTATTCCAGCGACTGCTTCACCGCGGCGCGGAACTCGGCCTGCCGGCCGGGCAGGCAGGCCAGGCCGCGTTCGCCATGCGCCCAGTCGCCCGGCGGCATGTTGAACAGCACCTGCTGCAACCCGTTGGCGGCCAGGCGCGCCTTCAGTACGGCGGCCGGGTGCTCGTACGGGAACAAGAACTCCACGGCTGTGAAGCCGGCCTTCGCGGCCGCATCGAAGCGGTCGAGGAACCCCACTTCGTTGAACATCATGGACAGGTTGGCGGCAAGACGCGGCATGGCTTTGCTCCATAGAAACTGCGCGAACCCTAGTCCTTGGCCGCCCGCTTGGCCATAGTGCGGCGCTCAACCGCCGCGGAGCGAGCCTCGCCATGCCGAGACCGTCATGATTGCCGAGCGCGTGCTGATGGCCCTGCTACTGGGCGGCGTGGCGACCGGCTGCCTGCTGGTGCTGTGGCCGTTCATCTCGGCCCTCCTGTGGGCGGCCATCTTCACCTACACGACCTGGCCGATCTACGAGTGGCTGCGCACGCGCGGCCATCTCGGCCGTTCCGGGGCGGCGGGGACCATGGTGGCCATTGCCTTCGTGGTCGTCGGATTGCCGATCGCGCTCGCCGTGCCGAGCAGCGGCGACATCGACTGGCTGCGCACGCTGGCGCAGGGCACGATCGCCGCCGGGCTGCCCGCCCCGCCGGCCTGGCTGCGCCAGGTTCCGGCGGTCGGCCCGACCATGGCCGAGGTGTGGGAGTCCTGGGCCGCGAACCTCACGGTTATGGGCGAGTTCTTCAAACCCTACTTCGGCCTGGCCGCCGAGTTTGCCCTGGCGCTGCTGTTCGGGCTGGCCAACGGCGTACTGAAGTTCCTGCTGGCGCTGTTCGTGGCGTTCTTCCTCTTCGCCGCCGGCGATCGTCTGGCCGAACGGATCCGGGTCATCCTCGGGCGCATCGCCGGGGTGCGGGCGCCGCGGCTGATCGAGGTCACCGGGGCCACCATGCGCGGCGTGGTCTACGGCCTGCTCGGCACCGCCATCGTGCAAGGCATCCTGACCACTTTCGGCCTGTGGATAGCCGGCGTGCCGCAGCCGTTGCTGCTGGGCCTGATCGCCGGCGGCCTGTCGTTGCTGCCGATCGGCGCTCCGGTGGTGTGGATCCCGGCCGCCTTGTGGCTGCTCGGCCAGGGCCATACGGCCTGGGGCATCTTCCTGCTGGCCTACGGGGTCATCGCCATCAGCGGCTCGGATTCGGTCATTCGTCCGTTCTTCATCGCCCGTGGCGCGCAACTGCCGTTTTTGCTCACCATGCTCGGCGTGCTTGGCGGCGCGCTCGCCTTCGGTCTGCTCGGCATTTTCGTCGGCCCCGTCCTGGTGGGCGTGGGATTCTCCCTGGTCAGCGAATGGTCCAGCCCGACCGAGGCGGACCCGGCTTGACCCGCCGCGGCCCGGGGTTTGCAAGAGCCGAGGGGTAGCTTATGGATTCGCCTTGCCGGCGGGAAGCCGGCCAAAAAGGAGACTGAACGGGCACGATGTTCGCCTTCATCATTTCGCGACTGTTGCAAGCGATTCCGGTGCTGCTCGTGGTGGGCTTCATCTCCTATGCCATGTTCGCCTTCGTCGGCGATCCGGTTTCGATCATGCTCGGCCAGGACTTCACCGAGGCGCAGCGCGTTCAGTTGGTGCATCAGCTCGGTCTGGATCAGCCGTTTTTCGTGCAATACGCGCACTATATGTGGGCAACGCTGCACGGTCAGTTCGGCATTTCCTATCGTCTCGCCCGGCCGGTGTCCGACCTGATCCTGGAGCGCCTGCCCGCGACGATCGAACTCGCCCTGACCGCGGCGGTGCTGGCGCTGCTGATCGGCGTGCCGATGGGTGTCTACACCGGCATCCGGCGCAACGGGGTGCTGGCGCGCGCCTTCATGATCTTCTCGCTGGTGGGCGTGTCGCTGCCCACCTTCCTGATCGGCATCCTGCTCATTCTCGTCTTTGCAGTCGTGCTGGGCTGGCTGCCCAGTTTCGGCCGCGGCGACGTGGTGCATTTCTCGCATTGGACCACCGGATTCCTCACTGTCAACGGGCTGCGGTCGCTGGTGCTGCCGGCGATCACGCTGGGCATGTTCCAGATGACGCTGATCATGCGACTGGTGCGTTCCGAAATGATGGAGGTGCTGCGCAGCGATTACGTGAAGTTCGCGCGCGCGCGCGGGCTGTCGGAGCGGGTGATCAATTTCGGTCATGCGCTGAAGAACACGCTGGTGCCGGTGATCACCATCGTCGGCCTGCAGATCGGCGGCCTGCTCGGCTTTTCCATCGTCACCGAGACGGTGTTCCAGTGGCCGGGCATGGGGCTGCTGCTGGTGCAGTCGATCGGGGTGGCCGACATTCCGGTGATGTCGGCCTATCTGATGCTGATCGCGCTGGTGTTCGTGTGCATCAACCTGATCGTGGACCTGTTGTACTACGCGGTCGATCCGCGCCTCAGGGTTGACCGCCGCGCGCTGACGGGTGCGCGATGAGCGAGGTCGCGTCCCCCCGCCCGGGCGCGCTGGCACGGGCATGGGACAGTGATTTCCTGTACAGTTTCCGTCACTCGCCGGTGGCGCTGGTGTCCGCGCTGGTGCTGGTCGTGGTGGTGGCGAGCGCCGTTTTCAGCCACTGGCTGGCGCCGCACGACCCCTTCGATCTGGCCAGCCTGAGCCTGATGGACAGCTTCAAGCCGCCGGTTTTCACCGGCGCAGATGCCAACTGGGCCTATCCGCTCGGCACCGACGACCAGGGACGCGATGTGCTGTCCGGCATCATGTACGGCACCCGGATCAGTCTGCTGGTGGGCGTGCTGGCCATCGGATTCGCGCTCACCGTCGGCATCACGGTCGGGCTGGTGGCGGGCTACGTCGGCGGCGCCGTCGATTCGCTGCTGATGCGCATGGCCGACGTCCAGTTGACTTTTCCGGCTATCCTGATCGCCCTGCTGGTCGACGGCGTGGTGCGCGCGGTGCTGCCGCGCGAGTTTCATGACCAGGTCGAGTTGTACGTGCTGGTGTTCGCCATCGGCATCGCCCGCTGGCCGCAATTCGCCCGCACCGTGCGCGGCTCGACGCTGGTGGAACGCGGCCGGGAATACGTGATGGCGGCGCGGGTGATCGGCCTGTCGTCACGCAAGATCATGGTCAGCCACATCCTGCCCAACGTGCTGGGTCCGGTGCTGGTGATCGCCACCCTCAATCTCGGCCTGGCGATTCTCGACGAGGCCACCCTGTCGTTTCTCGGCGTCGGCCTGCCGCCGACGCAACCCTCGCTGGGCACGTTGATAAGAATCGGCAACGACTTCCTGTTCTCCGGCGAGTGGTGGGTCACCATGTTCCCCGGCATCACGCTGGCGGTGCTGGTGCTGTCCATCAATCTGCTGGGCGACTGGCTGCGCGACGCTCTCAACCCGCGGCTGCGGTGAGGGGATCGCGCCATGGCCCTGCTGGAAGTCGATCGCCTGACCGTCGAATTTCCGACCCGCCGCGGTGTGCTGCGCGCGCTGGACGAGGTAAGCTTCGACATCGAGGTCGGCGAGGTGCTGGGCGTGGTGGGGGAAAGCGGCGCGGGAAAGTCGCTGACGGGCGCTGCCATCATCGGATTGCTGGAGCCGCCCGGGAGGGTCGCCGGCGGGCAGGTCCGGCTGGACGGGATGCGCATCGACAACCTGTCGCGTGACCGCATGCGGCCCATTCGCGGCCGCCAGATCGGCGCCATCTTCCAGGACCCCCTGACCACGTTGAACCCGCTCTATGCGGTCGGTCATCAACTGGTCGAGACCATGCAGGCGCACCTCAAATTGTCCGACCGCGACGCCCGCGAGCGTGCCGTCCGCTGGCTCGAGGAGGTCGGCATTCCCGCCGCCCGGCAGCGCATCGACGCCTATCCGCACGAGTTCTCCGGCGGCATGCGCCAGCGCGTGGTGATCGCGCTGGCGCTTTGCGCCGAACCGCGACTGGTCATCGCCGATGAGCCAACGACGGCGCTCGACGTCTCCATCCAGGCGCAGATCATCACCTTGCTGAAGCGTCTGACCAAGGACCACGGCACGTCGGTGATGCTGGTGACGCACGACATGGGCGTGATCGCCGAGACCGCCGATCGCGTGGCGGTGATGTATGCCGGCCGCATCTGTGAGATCGGCCCGGTGCGGGCGGTGGTGAAGCAGCCCGCGCACCCCTATACGGAAGGCCTGATGGGCAGCATTCCGTCGCTTGCGCAGCGGGTCGAGCGATTGCGGCAGATCGACGGGGCCATGCCGCGGCTGAACGCCATCCCGTTGGGCTGTGCCTTCAACCCGCGCTGCCCGAAGGTTTTCCAGCGCTGCTGCACCGAGCGGCCGGAACTGCTGGCGGCCGGCGACACCCGCGTCGCGTGCTGGCTGTACGACGCGTACGGCGACAAGCCGGCGCTGGCGGCTACCGATGCGTGACGGCGCGGAAGATTTCGGCGCGCCGATGCTGGAAGCGATCGGCGTATCGCGCAGCTTCGATGTGTCGAAGCCCTGGCTGCAACGCATGCTGACCCGCGAGGGCAGGTTGTCGCTGCTGGCGGTGGATGACATCAGCTTCGTCATTCCGCGTGGCACCACGTTGTCGCTGGTGGGCGAGAGCGGCTGCGGCAAATCGACGGTGGCCCGCATGGCGGTGGGGCTGTACGCGCCGAGCGGAGGGCAGATAAAATTCGAGGGCCAGCCGTTATCCGCGGCGCGCGCCCAGCCCGTCATGCGGCGGCGCATGAACATGATTTTCCAGGACCCCTATGCTTCGCTCAATCCGCACTGGCGGGTGCGCGACATCGTCGCCGAGCCGATCCGCGCTTTCGGTTTGTTGTCATCCTATGCCGACATTGCCGGCCGGGTGGCGGCGCTGCTGACGCAGGTCGGCCTGGCGCCGGCCGATGGCGAGAAATTCCCGCACGAGTTCAGCGGCGGCCAGCGGCAGCGCATCTCGATCGCGCGGGCGCTGTCGAGCGAGCCGGAGTTTCTGGTCTGCGACGAGCCGACCAGCGCGCTCGATGTGTCGGTGCAGGCGCAGATCCTGAACCTGATGCGCGATCTGCAGGTGCGGCTGGGGCTGACCTATCTGTTCATCAGCCACAACCTGGCCGTGGTGCGGCACATGTCGGACCGGCTCGGGGTGATGTATCTCGGCCGCATCGTCGAACTCGGCCCGGGCGAAGCGGTGTTCCGCACCCCGCGGCATCCCTACACGCGGCTGTTGCTGGAGGCGATTCCCGATCTCGACATGGTCGGCAAGTCGCGCACGCCGGTGGGTGGCGAGGTGCCGAGTCCGATCGATCCGCCGCCGGGCTGCACGTTTCATCCGCGCTGTCCGCTGGCCGACGCGAGGTGCCGGGCCGAGAAGCCGGGGCATACGCCGGTGGCGGCCGCTCAGGGCGAGGTGCTGGTGGCTTGTCACGCGGTCGAGGAAGGACGGGACGGGGCCTGATGGACATCTACAACGTCTGGTGCGACCTCAAACCCGGGGTGCGCGACATGCAGTTCTACGAGAACGTGGCGCGCTGCATGGACCATCTGCGCGCGGATGGGCTGATCGAGTCCTGGCGCCTCGTGCGCCGCAAGCTCGGCTTCGGGCCGACAGAACTGGGCGAGTGGCACCTGATGATGGAGCTGCGCGACCTCAACCAGTTGGAGGAAGCGTTCCAACGCATGGCCACCCGTGGCGACCCGGTCGAGGGGCTGCACCACGCCATGAACGCGCTGGTGACCAACGCCACCTTCGGCCTGACCCGCGATTTCCCCGACCCGTTCCGCCAACGCGGGCAGGAGCGTTTCTGACCGCTCCGGCCCGGCGGGGTCAGGCCCCGCTGATCTGCGTAATTACGTTGCGGATGATGCCGATCTGCGCGATCTCGGTCTCCAGCACGTCCCCCGGCCTAAGGAATTCCTGCGGGGTGCGCGCCACCCCGGTGCCCGAGGGCGTGCCGGTGGCGATGATGTCGCCCGGCTCCAGCGTCAGCCCCAGCGACAGCTCGGCGATGAGGCGCGGCACCTTGAAGTACATTTTCGAGGTGTTGATGTCCTGCTTCACCACCCCGTTCACCCGCGTCATCAGGTGCAGGTCGGTGTGGTCGAGATCCGCCGCGGGAATGATCCAGGGGCCGATCGGGCCGTGCCCGTCCAGGCTCTTGCCCTTGAACCACTGGCCCCCGTGGTACTCCTGCATGTCGCGCGCCGTGGTGTCGTTGATCACCGAGAAGCCGAACACGTGGTCCATCCCGTCCGCCTCGGCGATGTTGCGGCCGCGCTTGCCGATGATCACCGCCAGTTCGCCCTCCCAGTCGATCTTGTCGGACACTTTGGCGTCGAACGGGATCGGGTCGTACGGGCCGTTGATGGTGTGGGTGCCCTTGGTGAAGAACACCGGGTGCCTGGGCAGTTCCTGGCCCTTCGCGGTGAGGCTTTCGTCGAAATGCTCCAGGTAGTTCCAGCCGACCGCGTAGACATTGCGGGCCGGCACCGGGATCGGCGCCAGCAGGTGCAGCGTGGAGACCAGCGGCCCGTCGTCGTGTCCGTCGGCGGCCAGCTTGCGGGCCTGCGCCAGCGCCGGCGGGCCGGCGGCGATCAGCGACAGCATGCTGGCGGGATCGAAGTCCAGCTTCACGCGCTCGCGCTTCGCCGTGGCGCCGAGGTCCACCACATGGCCGCTCGGCCGCACCGCGCCCAGCCGTGGCGCCCCGCCTTCCGGCGGCGCATAGGTTACCAAACGTAAAGCTCCGTGCGCGGCCAGCGCGCCGGGCGCAATCGGCATGCCGGCTCCCGGCGCGGCCTGCGCGACCCCGGCCGCCAGGGTGACCACGGCCGCAGCGCTGCCGAAACCGAGGAAGTCGCGCCGCGAATTGCTCATGAATGTATTCTCGCCAAGCCCATGGCCGGCGATCCTAGCCTGAATCGGTCGCTTTGGGCAGAGGCATCGAAGCGGGGCCGCGCGCCGCCGCCCGGCCGCGGGTCCCGGCCGGCGTGGCAAGCACAATTGCGTTGACAACGCACAACCGGCAGGCGTGGGATTTTGCCGACACAACCCCCTCGACGGAGGTTCTGCCATGCCTCGGGTTGCGCTGCTCTTGTTGGCCGGCCTGCTCGCCCCGGTGCCGCATGCGCGTGCCGCGGATGGCATGGATATGGCCCTGGTGCTGGTGGACGATGTGTCCGGCAGCATCAATGACGACGAGTTCAATCTGCAGAAACAGGGCTATTACGCCGCCTTCACCGACCCCAAGGTTTTGGCAGCCATCCATGGCGGGCCGGCCGGTCAGATCGAGATCGCCTATGTCGAGTTCGCCGCCGACACTCAGGTGAAGACCGTGCTCGGTTGGGCGGTGATCAGGGACGATGCCTCGGCCCGCGCCTTCGCCGAGGCGATGCGTTCGGCGCCACGCTCCTTTCGCGGCCGCACCGCCATCGGCGCGGGCATCGACGAGGGCGTGCGCCTGCTGTCCGATCTCGTCGCTCCGGCGGATCGCCGCGTGATCGACGTATGCGGCGACGGCAACAACAATTCCGGCCGCCCCGTCACCGACGCGCGCGACGATGCGATGAAACTGGGCATCGTCATCAACGGCCTGGCGCTCGCCAATGAGAGCAACGTCCCCTGGCTCCAGGCGCACACCCATCCGCCCGGCGGGTTGGGCAACTACTACCGGGAAAACGTCACCGGTGGCGAAGGCAGCTTCGTCATCGAAATTCACAGCTATGAGAGCTTCGCCGAAGCGATCACGCGCAAGTTGATCGAGGAGATCGCCGCGATCAACCATTCGGGCGGCGCGCGCCGGAGTTGAGCCGATCCGAATCCCGATCCGGCGGGTTGCCGGAAAAGTGTCGGCCCGAAAAGGGGGATCGGCGGGAGGCATGGCTTGCCGGCGAATTGCAACGGAGTGTATTGTCCAAGAAACAAGGGCCGACATGACCTGCTCCCCGGGGGATACCGTTGTGCGAAAGAGCGCCGCGTTCATCGCCGTCTTTGCCGCATGCCTTGCCGCCGTGCCGTTCGCCGCGAGCGCCGCTGAACTGCGCATCGGGTTCACCGCCGACCCTCTCACGCTCGACCCCGCCAACCATCGCTCGCGCGAAACCGAGACGATCATCCGGCTGATCTACAGCGGCCTCGCCGCCAACGCGCCGGACATGACCGTGGTGCCGGACGTGGCCAAGTCCTGGCAGTGGACCGACCCGAAGACCCTGCAGGTGACGCTGCGCGACGGCATCAAATTCCAGGGTGGCGAGACCATGACCGCCGACGACGTGGTGTACAGCTTCACCCGTCTGTTGAAGGAGGGTGCCGTCGGCGGGCAGACCAGCCCGCGCAAGGGCCTGCTGGGGCCGGTCACCGAGGTCACCAGGGTGGACGACCACACCGTGCGGTTCGTGCTCAGCGAGCCATGGCCGGTGCTGCCGGCCATGCTGACGTTCCAGGAAGTGGTGTCGAAGGATTTCACCGAAAAAGCAGGCACGCCGGGACTGGCGACCCAGACCGACGGCACCGGCCCCTTCGCACTGGTGCAATGGCGGCGCGGCGATTCACTGGTGTTGCAGCGTTTTCCGGCGTTTTTCGGCGATCCCTCCGATATTCCGCCGACCGGCAAGGCCTGCGTCGATCGGGTAATCGTGAAGATCATCCCCGAGAACGCGGCGCGGGTGGCCGCCCTGCTGGCCGGTGACGTCGACCTGATCAACGATTTGCCGGCGCACGACATCCGCACCGTCGAGGCCAACCCGAACACCAGGGTGGCGGCGGTGAACGGCACCCGCACGTTTTTCGTCGCCCTGAACAACGGGAAAAAGCCGTTCGACGATGTACGGGTGCGCCAGGCCGCGAATTATGCGGTCGACCGGCAGGTCATCATCGACCGCATCCTGAACGGCCGCGCGACGGCGTTGAACGGGGTGATGAGCCCGGCCGCCTTCGGCTTCAACCCCGACCTGCCAGCCTATGGCTATGATCTGGCGAAGGCCAAGGCGCTGCTGACCGAGGCCGGCTATGCCAACGGCATCGACGTGACACTGGATACCGACGGGCCGCAGAAGGATACCGCCGAGGCGATCGCATCGTTGCTGACGCGCGCTGGCATCCGCACCAGGGTGCAGGTCGGCGAAGCCGCGCAGTTGCGGGCGCGCTGGGCGCCGGACGGCTCCCGCGACGGCGACATGTGGATCAGTTCCTGGGGCAACGGCTCGCTCGATCCGACCGACATTTTTGTCCCCACGCTGCGTACGAAGGACCGCGGCAACTCGGCCGGATATGCGAACCCCGAGGTGGACAAGTTGCTGGACGCCGCCGGTCTGGAAACCGACCAGGCCAAGCGGGCAAAACTGTATCGCGACGCGCAGGCCCTCGTGAACCGCCAGGCGCCATGGATATTCCTGTGGCTGCCGCAGGATCTTTACGGCGCCTCGAAGCGGCTCGTGGGGTGGCAGCCGCTGGCCTCCGGCATGCTGAACCTGCGCGATGCCTGCGTGCAATAAGTGACCCCAGCCGCCCTGCTGGCGCGCCTGCTGCACCTGATCCCGGTGCTGTTGGGCGTGACCGTCGTGGTGTTCCTGATGATGGCGGCGACCCCGGGCGATCCGGCCGAGGTGATGCTGGCGGGTCAGCAGGCCACCCCCGCCCAGGTTGTGGCGCTGCGCCATGACATGGGGCTGGACCGACCCCCGCTGGAGCGGTTCGGGCTGTTCGTCGGCCACGCGTTGCGCGGCCAGTTCGGGCAGAGCCTGTTTCACCGCCGGCCGGTGGCGCAGGTCATCGCCGAGCGGCTGCCGGCAACCATCGAACTGAGCCTGGCGGCGCTGGTGTTGGCGCTCGTCGTCGCGATCCCGCTCGGCGTGCTGGCCGCGGTGAAGCGCGGCGGCTGGCTGGACCGCGCCGCAACGTTCGGCACGCTGTTGGGCGTGTCGCTGCCCGGGTTCTGGTTCGGCATCCTGCTGCTGATCGGCTTTGCCGTGCAATGGCGGCTGCTGCCGGTTTCCGGCGAGATCGACTATGCCGCGCAGCCCCCGTCGGTCACCGGTTTTCTGCTGATCGACAGCGTGCTGGCCGGCCGGTTGGACAGCCTGCTCAATACGCTGGCGCATCTGGCGCTGCCGGCGATAACGCTTGGGCTGCCGATGGCAGCTATCCTGATGCGAGTGACGCGATCCTCGATGCTGGACGCGCTGCGCCAGGACTACATCACTTTCGCCGAAGCGAAGGGGCTGTCGCGCGGGCGGGTGCTGTTGGTACACGCGTTGAAGAACGCGTTGCTGCCGACGGTGACGGTGGCGGCGCTGGAGACCGGCGCGCTGCTCGGTGGCAACATGGTGGTGGAGACGGTGTTCGGCTGGCCCGGCCTGGGGCGGCTGGTGGTGGAGAGCATTTTTGTCCGCAATTATCCGCTGATGCAGGCGGCGGTGCTGCTCTACGCGGTCACTTTTGTCCTGCTGAATTTCTGCGCCGATCTGCTCTACACGATATTGAATCCACGGGTGCGGATGTGAGCCGTTTTGCCGCCCTTCGCGGGATACGCGTGTCGTATCTGGTGGTCGCGGTTTTCGTCGGGATGGCGGTGTTGGCGCCGGTCATCGCGCCGCACGATCCGGCCGATTCCGACCTGTTCCGGCGGTTGCAACCGCCGTTCTGGATGGCCGGCGGCGAGGCGGGCTTCCCGCTGGGCTGCGACGCGCTGGGACGCGATATCCTGTCGCGCATCATTTACGGCGCCCGGATTTCCATTCTCGTCGGTGTGGTGGTGGTGTCGGCCGCCACCGTCATCGGCGTGCTGGCGGGGTTGGCCGCGGGCTATCTGCGCGGCTGGGTGGACGCAGTGGTTTCGTGGATGACAGATGTGCTGCTGGGTTTTCCTTATCTGATCTTCGCCATCGGGCTGATGACGATGATCGGCCCTGGCCTGCTCAACATGGTTTTTGCCCTGGCCTACAAGGAATGGGTGGTGCCCTGCCGCGTCGTGCGCGGCGAAACCCTGGCGGCGCGAGAAACGGAATACGTGGAGGCGGCAAGGGCACTCGGAGCCTCGCGCCGGTTCATCATGCTGCGCGAGGTGTTGCCGAACATCCTGGCCCCCGTGCTGGCGGTGGCCACCGTGCGGGTGGCACAGGTGATCATCCTGGAGGCGAGTCTTTCGTTCCTCGGCCTCGGCGTGCAACCGCCGACGGCGTCGTGGGGATCGATGATCGCCGACGGGCGCGGATATATTCTCGATGCGTGGTGGGTGAGCACCTTTCCGGGGGTGGCGATTCTGCTGCTCGTACTGGCGATCAACCTGGCGGGTCAGGCGCAGCGCCGTGACGACCATGGTTGATCCGCTGTTGGAAGTGAACGATCTTCGCGTCGGCTTCGCCACCGCCCGCGGCATGGTGCGCGCGGTGGACGGGGTAAGTTTGCATGTCATGCCTGGGGAATCGCTCGGGGTCGTGGGCGAATCGGGCTCCGGCAAGAGCGTAACTTTCGCCGCCGTCATGGGGCTGGTGAAGCCGCCGGGTCGGGTGGAAGGCGGGTCCATCCGGTTCGCCGGACGCGAACTCGCAGCGCTGTCGGCGGCCCAGTGGCGGGCGCTGCGGGGCCGGTCGATCGCCATGACACTGCAGGACGCGCTCACCGCGCTGAATCCGGCGCTGACCGTGGGCACGCAAATCATCGAGGTGCTGCTGGCCCATGCCGAGGATCTTCCCGTGGGCTGGCAGGCGCGGCGCAAAGCGGCGCGCGCGCGCGCCATCGAGGCGCTGCGGTTGGTCGGCATTCCCGATCCACTTGCGCGATTGGATGAATATCCGCACCAGTTTTCCGGCGGCATGCGCCAACGCGTGATGATCGCTATCGCGTTGTCCTGCCGACCGCGTCTGCTGATCGCCGACGAGCCGACGACGGCGCTGGACGTGACGGTGCAGGCGCAGGTGCTGGACCTGATCGGCGACCTACGGCGCGAATTGGGCATGAGCTTGGTGCTGATCACCCACGACCTTGGCGTGGTGGCCGAGCATTGCGACCGGGTGGCCGTGATGTATGCGGGGCAGGTCGTGGAGACCGGCCCGACAGAGGCGGTGATCGCCATGCCGCATCATCCCTACACGCAGGGACTGCTGCGGTCGATTCCCCATCCGGGACAGGAAATCCGGCCGATCGAGGGACAGGTGCCGGAGTTGCTGGGCCTCGGCGTGCAATGCCGGTTCATGCCGCGTTGCCCGGTGGCGCGCGCGGAATGCGGGCAACCCGTGCCCATGGACGTGTTGCCCGGCGGACGCGCGTTGCGTTGCGTGCGGGCTCGGGAGCTCGCATGACCGCGCTACTCGACGTGCGTGATGTGGTGAAGTGCTACGCGGCGCGGCGGTCACTGGCCGCGCGGCTGCTGCGCCAGTCCAGGCCGGTCGTGCAGGCCCTGAACGGTGTCAGCCTGAGCATCGCCAAGGGCGAGACGCTGGGGCTGATCGGGGAGAGCGGTTGCGGAAAATCCACGCTGGGGCGGACAATCCTGCGCCTGGTCGAGCCCGACAGCGGCGTTGTGGTGTTCGACGGCACCGACGTGACCGCGCTGGGCAGCGGTGCGCTGAAGGCGATGCGGCGACGCATGCAGATCGTCTTCCAGAATCCCTATGCCTCGCTGAATCCGCGCCGTACCGCGGCCGAAATCGTGGCGGTGCCGCTTGCGCTGCACGGGTTGGCACGCGGGCGGACGCTGCGCGAACGGGCGGTGGCGATGCTGGAGACGGTGGGACTGTCGGCGGCGCAGGTCGATCGCTATCCGCACCAGTTCAGCGGTGGGCAACGGCAACGCATCGGCATCGCGCGGGCGCTGGTGCTGCAACCCGAATTCGTCGTCTGCGACGAACCGGTCTCCGCGCTGGACGTTTCGATCCAGGCGCAGATCCTGGCTCTTCTCGATCAGCTGAAGCGCGACTTCGGGCTGACCTATCTGTTCATTTCGCACGATATCGGCGTGATCGGCCATGTCAGCGACCATCTTGCCGTGATGTACCTGGGCAACATCGTGGAAGCGGGGCCGGCGCGCGAGGTGTTGCGCGCGCCGCACCATCCCTACACCGCGGCACTGTTGGCCTCGGTGCCGTTGCTCACGGGCGGCAAGCGGACACGAACCAAACTGCCGGGTGAACCGCCCTCGCCGCTGCGCCCGCCCCCGGGTTGCGGGTTTCACCCGCGCTGCGCCTTTGCCAGTGAGATTTGCCGCAACGTCGCCCCGCCGGTGCGGGCGCTCGGGGGCGGAAGGGTTGTGACATGCCATCATTTTCCGTGAAGGGGGCTCTGGTTTCGCTGGACGGCGACGCAGTGACGCGCGGGCGGTCGCAGGCCGCCTGTTGCCCCGAGGCGGTTGGCGCCGTGCGCGCGATGGTGGTGTCGCGACTGGCCGGCACCGTGGACCTCGTGGCGAGCCATGCGGGGTTTCTGCGCCGACAGTGGGACGAGACGGCGCGGCTGGACCCGGCGGGATTAGCGGAAATGCGAGGCGTGGCCGAGGGGTTCGCGATTCCGGAGCGAGTGCTGTTGGCGTTCCTGTTCGCCGGGCAATTGGCGGGGGCAGGGGGGGACGAATGTTCGGCCTGGGCATTCGGGAGCCTGGTCGGCAAGAACCGGGATCTGCGCGCGCCGGTGCTGGCGGTGCAGCGTGTGTTCCTCCATTGCGATCCGGCGTGGCACGGGCGGCGCGTGCTGTGCGTGGGCTCGCTCGGCGCGCCTGGAGCCTATTCGAGCGGCATGAACTCGGACGGACTGGCGCTGGCGGACACCCAGGTGGTGACGCGCGACCAGGGACCCGGCCTGTTGCGCTATTTTTTGATGGGCAAGCTGTTGGCGGAATGCGGTGACGTCGGTGAAGCGCTGGAGCTGTTGCGCCGGATACCGCATGCGGGCGGCGGCAATCTGATCCTCGCCGACGCGGGCGGCGCGATGGCAAGCGTCGAAATCGGCCACCGGGCGTTGGCCATCAAGCGCAGCACCGCGGGCTGGGTGGCGCGAACCAATCATTTTCTCGCACCGGCGCTGCGCAACACGCTGGTCGCGCCAGGCGGGGACAGCTCCGCGGGCCGGCTGGCGACCTTGACCGGCTGGCTCGCCGGGCTGGATGGGCCGCCGGACGAGGCCACGGCGGCCTCCATCATGTCGTCGCACGACACGCCGGACGGCACCGGCCTGTGCCGGCACGGCGAGGCGGGCGGCTCAGCCACCGTGTCATGCCACCTCTACGACTGCGCAGCTCGCACGCTGACCTTCGCCTATGGCAATCCCTGCGCGGGCAATTGGTTCCGTACCGCACTTTCGGTTTAACAGCACGAGGGTCACATGGATTCTCTTCGCATCATCTGCCCGAACGGACATCTCGGTTTCGCGCCGCTGAAACCGGGCAGCTTCAATCTCGGCGTGGCGGCGGGGCCGCACTACATCGGCGCGGATTCGGGCAGCGACGACGTCGGGCCGGTGCCGCTGGGCTCCGACACCTCCACCGCGCCGCTGGCCTGGCAGGTACACGACCTTGAGCACATCCTGCTGGCCGCGCGCACGCACAAGGTGCCGATGATCATCGGCTCGGCGGGCGACACCGGCGCCGACAGCCGGGTGGACCTCTATCTCGGCATCATCCGGGATCTGGCGAAGAAGCATGCGCTAAAACCGTTCCGGCTGGGCTGGTACTATTCGAATGTGGACAAGGAGGTGGTGCGGGCAGCCATCCGACGCGGCGAGGCGGTGGAAGGGCTGGACGGGCGGGATGCGCTGACCGAGGCGGAGCTGGACGCCACCGACCGCATCGTCGCCATGGCTGGGGTCCACCCCTACATCAAATTGCTCGAACAGGGCTGCGATGTCATCATCGGCGGGCGTAGCAGCGATTGTGCCGTGTTCGCCGCGCCGGCGATTTTCAGTGGGTTTCCCGAGGCTCACGCCTACTATCTTGGCAAAGTGCTGGAATGCGCGAGCTTCTGCGCTGAACCGTACGGGGCGAAGGAGACGGTGCTGGGCGAAGTGAGCCAGCACGATGTGCAGGTGACGGCGATGCACCCGGACCAGCGTTGCACCATCGCATCGGTGGCGGGGCACGCGATGTACGAACGCTCGAACCCCTATGACGAGTTCGTCGCCGGCGGGCGGCTCGACATGCGGGACTGCGTCTATGAACAGGTATCGGAGAAAACCACGCGGATCACCGGCCAGCGCTTTATCCCCGCGCCGCAATTCCGGGTCAAGCTGGAGGGCTCCGGCAAGGTCGGCGAACGCTATGTTGGCCTGGTCGGCATTCGCGATCCCTACTCGGTGAAGCATGTTGACCGCATGATCGACTGGGCCCGGGCGCAGGTGCGAGAGCGGTTTGGCGACGACGGCTATGAGCTGCACTACACGGTGTACGGGCGTGACGGCGTGATGGGGGCGATGGAGCCATTGCGCGACCAGCCTGGCCACGAAGTGGCGGTGCTGGTGCAGGGCGTGGCGAAGGACGCGCACACCGCGGAGGAAGTGGCGCTGATCGGCTCGCGGCAGTTGTTCTATGCGCGACTGCCCGAGGTCAAGGGCACGGCTGGGTCGGTGGCGTTTCCGCTCGACGAGGTGATGCGGGCCTCGCCGGCGTACCGATGGACTCTGAACCATACCATGGCGGTGCCGGATGGGCTGGCGCTGCATCCAACTTTTTCCGAAATGGTGGGTGCGTGATGACGACCCTAGGTGAGTTGGCGAAGACGGTGCGCAGCAAGAATGCCGGGGTGGACAAGATCACCTTCGATGTGATCTTTCGCGAACGCGAGACCTATGAACGGGTCACGCGCAGCGCCGTGCTGACGCGGGCAAGCGTGGCCGCGCTGTTCCGGATTCCCGAGAGCCGGCTGGCTGATTTCGTCAACTTTGCGCCGGGTCTGGCGATCAAGTTCACGATCTACCGCGAACGGCCGAGCGGCAGCGCCGGCGATCCCGACATCTTCGGCTGCCAGCAATACGCGCCGCTGCTGGATGTCGAGGTGCCCTGAATCCTCAAACGCCGCCGAGCATCTGCTTCGGCTTCGGCACTACCGCATCCGCGGGCTGATGGGAAAACATGGCAAGCCCCGGCGCCGGCATGTCGGCCTGCAGGATGGAGCCGGTTTCAGACTCCGTGATGAACAGGCGCGCACCGCCCGGCCCACCGAATGCCAGGTTGGTCGTCGAATACCCGGCGCAGGAGACCACCCGGTCAAGCGGTTCGGCCCGCGGCGAGAGACGCCACACCGAGCCGAAGCCAGCGTGCGCGACCAGCAGGCAGCCATTCGCGTCGAGCGCCAGCCCGTCCGGACCACTCGGCCCGCCATGCAGATGCGCGAAGATGCCCACCTTGCTCACCATGCCGCTGGCATGCAGCGGCACGCGCCAGATCTGGTTGGCCCGCGTCACGGCTACCAGCAGGAAGCTTTCGTCCACATCAACGACGATGCCGTTCGGGCTCGGGATCGTGTCGAGCAGACAGCCGAGCCGTCCGTCCGGTGTCAGCCGGTAGACCCGACCCGTCGGGTCCTGCATGCCCGTCTGCCCCTGGTCGGTGAAATAGAGCGTGCCCGAGCGGGCAAAGACGAGGTCGTTCACGCCCTTGAAGCTTTCCGAGCCGACCGTCTCCAGGAACGGCGTCACCGCGCCGCTTGCGGGCTCCAGCAGCATCAGGCCGCGCTTGTAGTCGGTGATGAAGATGCGCCCGTCCCGGTGAATCTTCAGCCCGTTCGGCCAGCCCTCGTATTCGGCCACCTGTTCCCAGTTGCCCGCCGGGTCGACGCGGAAAACGCGGCCATAGGGGATGTCGGTCACGTAGAGCGATCCGTCGCGATCGAAGGACGGCCCTTCGAGGAAGCTGTCGATCTCGTGCCCGCCGCGGTTGGCGTCGGCCCAGGCGCTGCGGCGCGGCTTGCGGAAGCGATCGGGCAGGCGAGTGAAGACGGTGGTCTCGATCCGGCGCGGCGGCGCGAAGAAACTCATGGCGGCAAGGCCTTTCAGTTCGCTGCCGGCACCGCGGTCCGGCGCCGGCCGGCGGCGGCGGGATCGCCCACCACGGCCATGATGATGGCGCCGGTCAGCATAATCGCCGCGATCGCGAGCAGGGGAATGATGAAGCTGTTGGTCTGCTGGCGCAGGTAGCCGATCAGATAGGGACCGACGAAGCCTCCGAGGTTGCCGATCGAAACGATCACAGCCAGACCGCCGGCAGCCGCGGGACCGGTCAGGAAGCTGGACGGCACCGCCCAGAACGTCGCCAGGAAGCCCATGATTCCGCACACCGTCACGGTCAGCGCCAGCATGGAAAGCACCGGCGACGTCGTGGCGACGCTGAGCGCGAGTGCCACCGCCGCGGTCGCCAGCGCGCCGACGACATAGACCATGCGATGGCCGCTGCGTACGGCGAGACGTCCCCACCACAGCATCAGAATCGCCGCGATCAGGTAGGGCAGCGCGGAGACGAACCCGGTCGCCACATAGGAGAGTCCAAAACCCCTGACGATCTGTGGCATCCAGATGCTGACGCCGAGCGAACCGACGATGAAGCAGAAATTGATCAGCGCGAACACGAACACGATCCCGGTGAACGCATCCCGCAGCCGCGCGCCGTGCCGCGCGGCCATTGTCGCCTGCTCCTGGGCCAGTTGGGTGGCGAGCCAGTCCCGTTCGCCCGCCGTGAGCCAACCCGCACCGCGTGGCCCATCGGACAGCACGAACAGGCAGGCCACGCCAAGCAGGACGGCCGGCAGGCCCTCGAGGATGAACAACCACTGCCAGCCATGCAGGCCGAGGATCCCGTCGAAGGTCAACAGCCACCCGGAAATCGGCGAACCGACCACGTTGGCAATCGGATTGCCGACCAGGAACGCCGCCGTCGCCCGTGCCCGCCAGCGGCCGGGGAACCAGTAGGTGAAGAACAGGAAGACACCGGGCGTGAAGCCGGCCTCCGCCATGCCGAGCAGCAGCCGCGCCGACGAAAAGCCGAAGGCGCTGCTGACGACGGCCGTGAGTGTGGCGACCAACCCCCAGGTGATCATGATGCGGGCGATCCAGCGCCGGCCGCCGAAGCGTTGCAGCGCCAGGTTGCTCGGGATTTCGCAGACGAAGTAGCCGATGAAGAACAATCCCGCGCCGAAGCCGAACACCGACGGCGTCAGGCCGAGATCCTTGTTCATCTGCAGGGCCGCGAAACCGACATTGATGCGGTCGAGATAGCTGACGACATAGCAGACGAAAATGAAGGGGATGATGCGGCGGAACACCTTCCGCATCAGCGCTTCCTCGGCGATGACCGGTTCGGGCAATGCCGTCGTGTTCATCGTGAATTTCCTTCCGTTGGGCTGATCGCCGGATCGCTGCGCGGGCGCGGGGACTCACGGGAGCGACCCTTGGCGGCGGGCAGGCCGCCGCACGCCCGGGTCAGGGCGATACCGGCGGCGCGAAGCTTCCCGCGCTTCGATCTTGCGAAGGCCCCGGTCACCCGGGACACCGGCCCGGAGATCGCCAGCACCCCGATGAGCGCGTCGCCGACCCCGAAGACCGGCATGGCAAGGGCGGCCGTGTGGGGATCGGTCACGCCGGAGGTAAACAGCGGCAGGTCCGCGTCGATCCCGCCTGCGGGCAGCCCATGCTCGAACCGGCGCAGCACTTGGGCGATCGCGGACTTGTCCATGGGTCGCCGGTCGCCGGGCTGCACATGCATGCGGATCCGATGCGCCGATTCGACCCGGAACAGGCACAGCCGTTCATTGCCGTGCCGGACATAGAACGAGGCGGTCTCGCCGGTTTTCGTCACCAGGTCTTCGAGTGCCGGCAACGCATGATCGGCGAGATCGAAGGATTGCTGATAGACCGAGCCAAGACGAAGGCACTCGGCGTCGAGCCGGTATCCGCCGTCCGGCAACCGCGCCAGCAACCCGAACGCCTCCAGGGAGACCGCGAGCCGCATGATCGTGCTCTTGACGAGACCGCTGCGTTCCGCGAGTGCGGCCAGACTGAGGCTGCCGTCGCCGCGGCGGAACGCGGTCAGCACGGCCAGCGCCCGCTCGACCGCGGAAACGCCGCTCACCGATTGCGGTCTCCCTGTTCTCATTCTTTCTCCCGTCGGGACCGCGATTGATCCTCACCACGGTCCCTTGTCGTGTCAGGCGAAGCCGTAGAGCCGCCTTGGATTGGTGACCAGAATGCGGGTGCGCGTGGCCGCGTTCGGCACCCATGTCGCCAGCAGGTCGAACAGGAGGGCATCGTCGGGCTTGTTGTTGGCCGGCTCGGTCGGATGCGGCCAGTCGCTGCCCCAGACCAGACGGTCGGGCGCTTCGCGCACATAGGCCTGGGCGACCTTGGTGGAATCGGCATAGGTCGGCGGACCGACTTTGGTGTCCTGATAGGCCCCGGTGAGCTTCACCCATGCCTTGCCCTTATGCAGCAGCTCCTTGATGAGGGCGAAGCACGGATCGTTCACGCCGGCCGGCTCGGTCATATGCGCCAGATGGTCGAACACGATCGGGCAGGGCACGCGGTTCCACACAGCGCGCGCCGCCAGGATCTGGTCGGACGCCATGTTGACCTGGATGTGCCAGCCGAGCGCGTGGACCCGTTTCGACAGCGGTTCTACCATGTCGATGGTGGTGGTGCCCGGCGGCGCCAGATTGAAGCGGATGCCGCGCACCCCCGCCGCATTCAGGGCCTTCAGCTCGGCATCGGTCACTTTGGTGTTGACGACGGCAACCCCGCGCGCCTCCGGGCCGAACTGGGTCAGGGCGTCCAGCAGACAGCGGTTGTCCACCCCATAGGTCGAGGGCTGGATGACGACATGGCGCGTGGTGCCGATGCGCTTCTGCAGCAGCCGGTAGTCGGCAACGGTGGCGTCGGCCGGCTTCAGCGTGGCCTCGGGGGCCATGGGGAAGCGGGAATCATAGATGTGATGGTGGCAGTCCGTCGCATTGGGCGGGGCCTTCAAATGCGGCAGCTCGGTTCCGGTCGACCACGGAACCTGCTGCGCCGCGGCTTCACGTGGCCGGCTCAACCCCGCGGCCGCCGCCGCTGCCCCGGTGATGGACAGCAGGACCGAGCGGCGATCGCAACCATATTGTGTCATGGCGTTTTACCTCCCATTTCGTTGCGTTAGACTCTTATAGACACGCCGGGCCGTACCGGCAAACAGCGCCTGCTTCTCGTCTTCCGAAAAATCCGCGGTCAGGCGCTTGAAACCGTTCCATAAGTTCCGATAGCCAACCATGCCTTTGTCGACCGGGAAATTGCTCTCGAACATGCACCTTCCGGGGCCGAACAGATCGATGCACGTCATGATGTAGGGCCGCCACGCAGCGGCCAATTCCTCCGAAGAAGGCGGCAACGGGGATTCGTCGAAGGCAAATCCACCCACCCGCATGGCCAGGCCGCCGAGCTTGACATGCACGTTCGGCAAGGTGGCGAGCCGCCGCATCGACGCTGTCCAGTCGACCAGCACCTCGGCACGGCACCCGGCATAAGGCCCGACGCCGATGGGGCCGCCGACATGATCGACGATCACCGTCAGATCAGGGACGCCCGTGGCGAGATCGAAAAGTTCATCAAGCTGGGTGTGGCCGGCCCATACGTCGAGCGATAGGCCGGCGCGCGCCAACGCCGCGGCGCCGCCGTGCACCCTGGGCTCGCGCATCAGCCCGGGCGATGTCGGCTGCGGCGTCAAGCGAACCGCGTCATCCGGGTGCCAGGCGACCGGGAAGCGGATACCGCACAGGCGGCCGCCGCCGGCGCGGTCCAGTGCCTCCAACACCGGCGCAACCTCCGGCCCGAGCGTCAGATCGGCGCAGCCGACGATACCGGCGCAGGCCCGCGCTTCACCGTAGAGGCCGCTGGCGCTCATCGTCGCCACGCCGTTGACGAATTCCACCTCGCCGATTGGACGCAGCGCCTCCGGGCCGTCCGCCCGGTACATCGAACGGCACTGGATGAAGACCGTCTGAACTACGCGATGGCCCGCGGCAAGATCCTCCAGCAGTTCCGGCAGCAAATAGCAGTAGTTCGGCCGGTCCCAGAGATGGTGATGCGGGTCGACGATCTCCCGCTCGGGTTCCAGGACCGGCTCGGGGCGCAGTGCGAGCCAGTCCGGCCGTACCGGGATGTGCGGCGGTGTCGCGATGCTCATCTTCAGCTCTCGACAGGACAACCAAGGCGGGCGAGCGCCGCGTCGACCCAGGCGCGGTCATTGTAGCCGGCCCGGATGCCCGCCATCTGCTTGACCTCGGCCGCATGTTTCGCCGCCGCGGCCCGATAGATCGCCTCGACATCGGCCATGGGCACCACGACCAATCCGTCATCGTCGCCGAGCATGAGGTCGCCGGGCATGATCACCATGCCGCCGATCGCGATCGGCACATTGATTTCGCCCGGCCCGTCCTTGTACGGCCCACGATGGGTGATGCCGGCCGCAAAGACCGGGAAAGTGCCCGACCGGATGGAAGCCGCGTCACGGATCGCGCCATTGATGACAAAGCCGCCAAGGCCGCGGGAGGCCGCGTGCGCCACCATCAGCTCGCCGGTCATCGAGTTGGTGAGATCGCCCCCGGCATCGACGACGACGATATCGCCGGGCTCGGCGATATCGATCGCCTTGTGCATCATGAGGTTGTCGCCCGGCCGCGTCTTCACCGTGAACGCCGGGCCGGCCAGCACGCCGCCGGCATGCATGGGCCGCAGCGTCGGGCCGGCGGCCGTCATGCGCGCCATCACGTCGCTGACATTGGCCACGGGCAGGTCGCGGAACCGGGCGACCACGTCGGCCGGCGTCCTCGCGCGCAGCGGCAGTATCCGAAACCCGATTGTCATGGTGCGTTTCCTCGTTGCGATCTTGCGGGCCACCGACCCAGGAGGACGGCAGCGCGCTGCACTCTACCAAAATGGAATGCCATTGCAAAGTGCTACAGCACGGCGTCGGTGGAAGCGAACATTTCGGAATGACGTTTCGGATCGCTTGACCTCGTCTTGAGTCCTGGATAACGTCACCATGTCGGTGATTTGAAACACTACCGATGGAACGATCAAGAAGGCGCAGGCGCCAGGACTAGAGGAAGGAAACGGCGGGATGCCAGAGCTCTCCGCATCAGTGCCATGGTACCGACAGTTGCCTCGCGCGGCCTGGTGGGCCTTGCTGATGGCGGGCCTCGGCTGGATGTTCGAAAGCTACGATTCCTTCATGCTGGCGTTGACGCTGCCGACGCTGTCTCCCGAGTTCGGGCTCAGCCGGCCCCAGATTGGTGCCCTGATCAGCATCACCGCGGCGGGGCAGATCATCGGCGGCATCACCTTCGGCTATGTGTCCGACCGGCTCGGCCGCGTCCGCACGGCCTTCCTGTGCATTTGCATCTACTCGGTCTTCTCCGGTCTGATCGCCTTCGCGCCCTCGGCGCAATGGCTCGCCGGCCTGCGCTTTTGCGGCGCTCTCGGCATGGGGGGCACCTGGACCGCCGGCGCCGCCCTGGTGGCCGAGACCTGGGGCCCGCAGCTGCGCGGCCGCGGCGGCGCCTACATGCAGATGGGCCTGCCACTCGGAGCACTCCTTGCCATCGCCGCCTCGGCCATCGTCGGCGCCCTCAACGGCGGCAACCTGGAGCATCTGGGCTGGCGCGCGCTGTATCTCATCGGCGCCCTGCCCGCCGTCATCCTGTTCTTCGTCATGCGGCGGACGCCGGAATCGCCGGTCTGGCTGGCGCGGCGCGGCGCCGCACGGGGAGGGCCGGCCCGGATGACGGCACGTCTGGTCCCCCGCGAACACCTGCGCAATGCCGTCTTCGCCTTCGCTTTCGTGTTCTTCCTGCAATACGTGTTCTGGGGCGTTTTCAACTGGACGCCGACGTTCCTCGCCACGGTCAAACATTACACATTCCTGAGCAGCCTGCCTTTCGTGCTGTCCCTGCAGACCGGCGCGCTCACCGGCTTTCTCGTCTTCGGCGGATTCGTCGACAGGCTCGGCCGCAAACCAATGTTCGTGAGCTACATTCTGGTCGGTATCGCCGCCGTGTCGGGCTACGCCTTCGGCCCGGCCGCCACACTGATCGTCGCGATCTTCTTTTCCGGTTTTGCCGTGAACGGAATCTTCGCCGGCATGGGGCCGTTCATCGCCGAGTTGATCCCGGATACGCCGTCGCGCGGCTTCATCATGGGGCTGATCTACAATGGCGGCCGCAGCGGCGGCTTCATTGCGCCAAGCGTGATCGGCCTGCTGGCTTCCGGCTCGGGCGGGATCACGGCGGGGCTCGGCACCACCATCGTCGCTTTCGTCCTGGCCTTGCTGGTCATTCTCTGTATCCCCGAAACCAAGGGGCGCATCCTGCGCTGAAGAAAGGAACCGTCCATCCATGCACAAGCTGGTTTTCTGCCGTCCTCTGCACCCTGACGCGATGGCCCTGCTGGCGGCCCGCAAGGACGTCGAGGTCGTGCAGCTCGCGCCTGACTTCCGCAGCCCACCGGTCGAGCGGGTACTGCCCGAACATATCCGCGACGCTTTTGGCGTCATGCTCGCGGGGCAATCCATGCCCGAGGCATTGCTGATGGCCGCCCCGGAACTGCGCGTGATCAGCCGGTTCGGCGTGGGCTACGACGGCGTGGACATTCCGACCTGCACCAAGCGCGGCATCCTGGTGTGCGTGGCCAACGGCGCCAACGATCTGTCCGTAGCCGAACACGCCATGATGCTCATGCTGGCGGTGGCGCGGCGGACGGTGGAATACGATGCCTCCGTGCGCGCCGGCACCTGGATGCTCCAGACCGGCCGGCGCATGCACGAACTCGCGGGAAGGAAAGTGCTGGTGATCGGCTACGGCCGCATCGGCACGCGGGTGGCACGACTGTGCAAAGCGTTCGGCATGACGACGATGGTCAGCGACCCCGCCTTCCCCACGCCGCGCATCGCCGCCGACGGCCACATCCCGGTGACCAAGGACGTGTGGGCCGCCATTCCCGAAGCCGACGTGGTCACGCTCCATTGTCCGCTGGACGACGTCACGCGGGGCATGGTGAACGCGGCATTCCTCAAGCGCATGAAGCCAACGGCCTGGCTGATCAACACCGCCCGCGGGCCGATCGTGGACGAGCCGGCGCTGGCGGCCGCGCTGGCGGACGGCACCATCGAGGCGGCCGGCCTGGACGTTCTGGCGCGCGAACCGGAGGCGGCGGGCAACCCGCTGTTCGACCTGCCCAACGTGGTGCTGAGCCCGCACAACGCCACCAGGCCGCAGGAGTGTTTCGTCAGGGTGTCCCGTCGGGCGGTGCTGAACCTGCTCGACTTCATCGATGGAACGATCGATCCCGGATATACCGTGAACCCGGAGGTGCTGGGGCGGAACGCGGTGTAAGGAAAGGTCAGGCCGGGCGGCGGCGGGCGCCGCCGGGCTTGGCCGGGGGCGACACCAGTGGGCCGATCGCCTGCTCGATGCGTGTCAGGTCCGGCCGGTCGCGCCGCGCGTGGCTATCGAGCGCGCGGCGCATCGCCAGCACGTGCGCCGGCGTGGTCCCGCAGCAGCCGCCGACGATGCGCGCCCCGGCATCGACGGCGAGCCGGGCGTATTCCGCCATCAGCACGGGGGTGCCGGAATAGGTCAGGCCTTCGTCCGTTGCTTGCGGAATGCCGCAGTTCGCCTTGGCGATCACCACGGCCTCCGGCGCCGCTTCCGTCATCGCCAGCACCGAACACAGCAGGTCGGACGCGCCGACGCCGCAGTTGCATCCGATGCCGTGCGGCGCCGGCGCGAACGCGCCGACGGTCCGGGTCATCGCGGCCGGGCTCACCCCCATCATGGTGCAACCGCGCGTATCGAAGCTGGCGGTGATGGTGCAGGCCATGCCAACACGCGCGGCGGCGGTGGCCGCGGCGCGCATCTCCTCCAGCGCCGACATGGTCTCGATCCATACCAGATCGGCGCCGCCCTCGCGCAGCGCATCGATCTGCTCGGCGAACACGTCCACCGCCTCGTCCTCGGTGAGCGGGCCGAAGGGCGCCATCAGCTCGCCGGTCGGGCCGACCGAGCCGGCCACGACCACCCGGCGCCCCGCCGCATCGGCGACGGCGCGCGCGTTGCAGGCGGCGAGCAGGTTCAGTTCGTGCGTGCGGTCCGCCGACCCGTGCATCGCCAGGCGGCGTCTGTTGCAGCCGAACGAGTTGGTCAGGATGATGTCGGCGCCCGCATCGACGAAGTCCTGGTGCAGGCGGCGGATGCGGTCGGGGTGGTCGGCGTTCCACAGCTCGGGTGCCGCCCCGGCGGCCAGCCCCATCTCGAAAAGGTTGGTGCCGGTCGCACCGTCCGCGAGCAGCCACTCGCGATCCCGCAGGAGTTCCTCGATCATCGTTCCACCCCGATGGCTCGCCCCAGTGCGGCCACGCACGCAGTGTCGCCGCTGGTCGGGCCGATGTCCAGCCGGGCCGGTCAGCTTTTGCCGTTACGCCGGGCCAGGACCTCGAAGAACCGGTCGAGATTGGCGATTGGGGATCGAGGAGGGATGTCGCAGCCCGACGACAGGACGAAATTCGGATAGGGACGCATTTCCGCCAGCAGCGCCGCGGTCGTCGCTTCCACCTCGTCGGGAGTCCCGAGCCGCAACATGCCGGCGGGGTCAACGTTGCCGCATACCAGAACGTCGCCGGGAACCTGGGTAATGATGTCGGTCAGCTTGACCGCGTTGCCGAAATGCAAGGCACCGGCGCCCGTGCCGACCATCGAGCTGACCAGCCGCGTCGTGTTGCCGCAGTTGTGCAGGACGAAGGCAAAGTCCTCGCCCTGAATCGCCTCGACCACCCGTCGGATGTAATTGGAGGAGAATTCGTCGCACGCCGCAGGCGACAGCAGCCCTGCCAGCGGTTCGGCCATCAGGATGCCGTTCACCCCTGTGGCCCTGATGGCGGCTGCATAATCGAGCAAAAAAGCGGTGCATGTCTCGAGCACCGCATGCAGCACATCGGATTTGCGCCGCGTCATCATCAAGGCCTCGTTCACGTCGAGCAGCCTGCCCGCCAGTGAAAACGGGCCGATGCAGCCGCCGAAGACCGGACGATCCGAGACCGCCTTGGCCGCCAGCCTCATGCCTTCGATGAATTCACCGGTGCGCTTTTCGCCCACCGCCGGAACTTTCAACGCCATCGCCGAATCAAGATCCTTGGCGATCGCGCCGACCACTGTCGGCACTTCCTGGTCGGAAAAGACCACATCGGCACCGAACGCCTCCGCCTCCACCGACAGATCCATCACCGTTACGGCGGCGGCGGACTTGTACCTGTTGGCAAGCGCCTCTATGATGGATGACTGGTTTTTTCCGCTCATGACGACGTCGCTGACCCTGAGGCCGGTCAGTTCGAGACCCGGGTAGGTCATGATCGGGATCGCGCGAACACGCCCGCCTTCGAGAATGGAACGCTTCCAATCGAGCATGTTCATTTTGCGATGCAATCCTTCTATCGAGCGGCGTCCAAGGCGGCTTTGCGGGCATTCGCGGGATCCGCGAAGAACCGGTTTTCCAGCCCTTTCTGGTTCTCGTAGATCGATCCCTGCAAGTCCGCCGGCGGCAATGGCAGCCGCACGGGGACGTGCTCCAGCCGCGGCTCGATGGTCGACTTGCCCGCCACCATCAGCTCATCGAAGGCCTCGATGTTCGGAAATCCCAGCAGCGGCCAGGCATCCGCGGCGCGGAACTGGAAGAGGAGCAAGCGCCTGTCCCGGCTTGATGTGTTTGGCGCGGAACCGTGGATCGCGCGAGCGTGGTGGACCGTGATCGAACCCGCGCGGCCCAGCAGCGGGACGGCCTGGGAGAAATCCACGCCGCACGTCGCCGGGTTCATGGCGCCGCAGAACCGCCCCTTGGCGTGATGATCGTAGATCGGCCCCTTGTGGCTGCCGGGAATCACCAGCAACGGCCCATTCTCCAGCCCCATGTCGTCCATCATCACGCCGACCGCCGCCAGGTCGTCATTCGTATGGGGATAGAACGCCCAGTCCTGGTGCCATTCGACCGCCGCCCCGAAACCGGCGGATTTCAGGTTCAGCTTCGCGGTGTCGAAGCGGATATCCGGCCCCCACAGATCCGCCAGCACGGCAAGGATCTTCGAATGGCGCACCAGCCGACCATACTCCCGGTCGTGCCGGTCCGGGTTCTTGATGCGTCGCACGCGCGGCTCATCGGGCGTGTGGCTGTCCTCGAGATCATAGATCTCGTTGTGCGCGGTCACGGCGCGTGCTTTCTGCACAAAACCGTCGGTAATATCCCTGAGGAGGCGCACTTCATGCCCAGACAGGATATCCGGCACCACGATAGCGCCGACCCGGTTGTATTCGTCGATTTGATCACTGCTGAGCATGGGCTCTCCCCCCTGGCTGTCCATCCCGAATCGAACGGGCAAATTTTATCCGTTTGTCTCCCGGACACCGGCTTGAAGGCCCGGAGCGTGCCGAACCTCTGGCTGACCGTCAACCACTCCCGGGGGCGGGAAATTCGCGTGCCCCCGGGTCGCGGTGTTGCAGGGGTCACTGCGCCGGAAGTGTTGACGCAACCTCCGGCGCTTCCTGGTCCTCCGGATGTTCCGCACGGATGTCGCTGTGGGTGGTCTCCGGCCCCCACCAGATCGCCAACGCCGTCAGCAGCGACAGCAGGATGACATAGCAGGCAACCCCCCAGGGGGCGCCCGCCATCCAGCCTACGAGCAGGGCGGCGATCAGCGGCGACGGACCGCCCGCGAGGATCGATCCCAGTTCGCGGGCGAAGGCGAAACCGCTGTAACGCAGCCGCGGGCCGAACAATTCGGCGAAGTACGCGGCCTGTGGGCCGAACATCCCGCCGCCGCCGATCCCCATGATGAGAATGAAGGCGAGGCTGATCATCACCGGATTCCGCGTCCCCACCATCAGGAAGAACGGAAACGCGAACAGCGCCGAGAACAGCGCGCCGCCCATATAGACCGGCCGCCGCCCGATCTTGTCCGACAACCAGGAGGCCAGCACGATACAGAACATCTCGGCGAAGTTGCCGAGCATGACGCCGGTGATCGCGACTTCCCGCGACATGTGCAGCGTGTTGATGACATAGCCCAGGCCGAACACCGGGAACAAGTAGCCAAGCCCGTTCTCCGCCAGGCGCGCGCCGATCACCACCAGGAAGTTGCGGGGGTGCCGCCGCAGCGCCTCGATGGCGGGCACGCGCAGCTTGGGGCGCTTGGCGTTGGCCTCGGTGAACACCGGGGTCTCGGAGATGCGCATACGGATATAGACGCCGACCAGGAGCAGGACCAGCGAGACCAGGAAGGGGATACGCCAGCCCCAGGCCAGCAGGTCGTCCTTCGACATCATGGTGACGAGGTAGAACACGCCGGCTGCCATCAGGTTGCCGGCGGTGACACCGAGCGGCGCGAAGCTGCCATAGAGACCGCGCTTGCCCGGCGGGGCGAATTCTACCGCCAGGATCACGGCGCCGCCGTATTCGGCGCCGGCGCCGAAACCCTGCATCAGGCGCATGAGCAACAGCAGAAGCGGCGCCCAGATGCCGATCGCCGCGTAGGTCGGCAGCAGGCCGATCAGGAAGGTGCCGCCGCCGACCAGCAGGATGGTCGCCACCAGCATCGGCTTGCGGCCCATTCGGTCGCCGAAATGGCCGAAGAACAGGCCGCCGAACGGGCGCACGAGGAAGCCGACGGCGAAGGTCGCATAGGCCGCCAGCGTACCGGCCGTGACGTCGAATTTCGGAAAGAACAACTCGCCGAAGACCAGGGCCGATGCGGTGCCGTAAATGAAGAAGTCATACCACTCGAGGGCCGACCCGATGGCGGATGCCACCAGAACGTGGCGCAGCGTATTCGGCGATACGCGCGGTGCTGTCCCACTCATCGGTGTTTACTCCCCACCGCCAGAGAGCAGGTGTCGCAATACCGCCCGGCGTCCCGTTGCGATATCATTCCGCGTGTCCTCCACTGTCGAGCCGTTTCTTACTGGCCCTGTTTTCTCGGGTCGCTGCGATGGGCGCAGCGAGAGAACATACGCGAACAGCCAAACCCTGGCGCGGATGTGCGTCTGTTCGACCGACCCGCAGCACTCCTTGGAACGCGAGCAAATTCCGGCGGATGTGTCTTTGATCTAAATCAAGAATTCGACCCAATATTCGCCGGGCCAACGGCCGATCCGGACCCGGAGCCTCCGGTCCGGTCAAACCGTACAGGAAAGCCCGCATACATCCGGGAAATCCGGAATTTCCTCTTTCACCTGCTCATCATCTTTGGATAACATCAGGTGGACGAAGATGATGCACGGCGGTTGATGGTCGCTGCGTTCCAGCCGGACCAGTAGCCAGGAGAGGCGAGGACATGACTCACAAGGAAAGAATGCTGATGGCGGTGCGGGGCGAGATGCCCGATGTGCTGCCCTATGCCCCGCGCTATGACCTTTGGTACAACGCCAATTCCTATATGGGGACGCTGCCGCCGCAGCATCGTGGCCGGACGGCCAACGAGATCGCCCGCGCCGAGGGCTGGGCGCTGCACAAGGTCACTCCCGATCTCCTCGCCAAGGACCGGCCGGAGGACACCATCCATCGCGGCATCGGACTCTATTCGCTGCGGGAATGCGGCTACCGCATCCGCCTGTCGCCGAAGGTCGAGGTCGAGAGCCGCCAGGAAGGGTCCACCCGCTACGTCGATTACCACACGCCGCTCGGCAGCGTCGGGGTGATGGAAGTGATCACCGAGGAGATGCGCCAGGCCGGCGTGTCGATCACTTGGCTGAACCAACGCGCGATCAAGCGTGTCGAGGACTACCGCGTGCTGGCCTACATCTTCGAAAACATCGAGGTGCTTCCAGCCTATGACCGGTACGCCGAATACCAGTCCGAGGTCGGCGAGGACGGCATCGCCTGCCTGATGGGAACCTCCGGCGCCTCGCCGATGCAGCACATCCAGCGCGACCTGCTCGACGCCACCGACTTCTTCATCGAGTACCGCGACCACCAGAAGGAGATGCGCCATCTCGCCGGGGCCATCGCGCCGGTGCTCGAACAGATGCTTTCGGTGGTAGCTCACTCGCCGGCCGAGATGGTCGAGTGGGGCGCCAACTTCGACGACATGGTCACCTATGCGCCGTATTTCGAGAAAGAGATCAAGCCGTGGCTGCTCAAGGCCGGCGCCGCCCTGCGCGCGGGGGGCAAAGCAATGCTGTGCCACACCGACGGCGAGAACCTGGGCCTGCTCGACCTCATCCGGCAGTCCGAAATCGACGTCGCCGAGGCTGTCTGCCCCTTCCCGATGACCAAGGTCACGCTCGCCGAATACTATCGGCGCTGGGGCGACAGGACCACCATCTTCGGCGGCATCCCGCAGAGCCTGCTGCTCGAGGACACCGCTTCCGAACAGGACTTCAAGGACTACCTGGACGGTTTCTTCGGGGCCATCGCACCGGGCAGGCGGTTCATCGTCGGCATCGCCGATACCACGCCGCCCAACGCGGTGTTCGACCGCCTGGTGCGTCTCGGTGAGCGGGTGGACAAGGACGGGCGGCTGCCCCTGACCAGCACCGGGGTCTATCACGAAACTCCCGTCGAGGCCGCGGCGCCGGCCGGACAACAGTTCGTCCCGGATGAAGTTTTCCAGGACGTTCAGCAGGACGTCATCGATGGCGATCAGGAGAGCATCGGCGGTCACATCCAGGCGCTGCTGGATCAGGGCGTGAATGGCCACGACATCCTCCACAAGGGCGTCATCCCGGCGATGGACGTGGTCGGTCAGCAGTTCAAGAACTGCGACCTGTTCATTCCCGATGTTCTGCTGGCCGCTCGTGCCATGGGCGAGGCCATCCGCATTCTGGAACCGCATCTCTCCACCGGCGAGCGTTCGGCCCGGGGCAAGGTCCTGATCGGCACGGTGCGCGGGGACCTGCACGACATCGGCAAGAACCTGGTGGCGAGCATGTTGCGCGGCGCCGGGCTGGAGATCTGCGATCTCGGCGCCAACGTCGCGACCGAGGCCTTCGTCAAGGCCGTCGCCGAGCACCAGCCGAACGTGCTGGCCCTGTCCTCGCTGTTGACCACGACCATGCCGGAGATGCGCGAAGTGATCGATGCGGTGAAAGCGGCGGGACTGCGCGACAAGGTCAAGATCATGGTCGGCGGTGCGCCGGTCAATGCCAAGTTCGCCCGCGACATCGGCGCCGACGGCTACGCCGCCGACGCCAGCGACGCCGTCTCGCTGGTCCAGGGATTGCTGGTCGGGTAGGCCGCGAATGCGTCTCTTGCTGATCGGCTGCGAGATCCTCCTGCGCGAGCTGTGCGACGCGATCATCCACTCGCCGCAACGCATCGACGTGACATTCATGCCGAAGGGCCTGCACGACCTCGGCGGTCCCGAGGTGCGAAAGCAGTTGCAGGCGGCCATCGACACCGTGGATTCTGCCGAGTATGACGCTATCACCCTTGGCTATGGGCTGTGCGGCAACGGGCTGGCCGGACTGCAGGCGCGAAAACTCCCGCTGGTCATCCCGCGCGCCCATGACTGCATCACGCTGTTGCTCGGCAGCCGCGCGACGTTCCGGAAACATTTCACCGCCAACCCCGGCACCTATTACCGGTCGGTGGGGTGGGTCGAGCGCGGCCAGGCCATCCAGCAGCAGCTGGCGGGTACGGATTTTCACCGCGCCAGCCTGGAATCGCTGATCCAGCGCTACGGCGAAAGCAACGGCCGCTATCTCTATGAGGAGTACCGGCGGTACGAACAATCCTACAATCGGCTCGCTTATATCGAGAACGGCCTGGAGCCCGACGCCGGCTCCATCGCCAGCGCACGGACGGAGGCAAGTGAAAAGAACTGGAGTTTCGAGATCATCCCGGGCGAGCTGACACTCTTCCGGCGCCTGCTGTCTGGCGCGTGGGATGAGAATTTCTTGATCGTTCCTCCCGGTTACCGCACCGAGGTTTCGTACGACGAGGACGTCATCAAGGCCGTCCTGAACGAAGATGATGGATAAAGTCCGCGTCGAGCTGTCGCCGCTCGGCGCTTCCTTCGCGGCCGATGTCGGTTCATCGCTGGAAACCGCTCTCGCGTCCTACGGCATCGAGTTCCCCTGCGGCGGTGGCGGCACCTGTCGCGGCTGCCGGGTGCGCGTCATCAAGGGCGCCCTGGCTATCGGCCCCGAGACGCGACGGGCGTTCCTGTCGGACGAGCTGGCCGCGGGCTGGCGGCTGGCCTGCCGCGCCAGGGTCGAGGGGCCGCTGACGCTGGAGGTGGCGCAGTGGGCGCAGCCCGTGCTGGGCGACGATTCGCGCCTCATCGTCGAACCTGCCGAAGGGACCGGCATTGCCATCGACCTGGGAACCACGACGCTGGTCGTGCAACTCGTCGATCTGGGCAGCGGCGAAGTACTGGCCGTCGAGACCGCGCTCAATCCGCAAACCGTGCACGGGGCCGATCTGATGAGCCGCATCAGCTTCGCGCTGGACGGCGGCGCGCAAGTTCTGGCCGGCGCGATCCGGAACAAGCTTGGTGACATGATCGCCGGATTGCCGCAACTCGGCTCCGTCCGCACCGTGATGCTCGTCGGCAACACGGTGATGCACCACCTGTTCTGCGGCATCGACGTCGCGCCGCTCGCGCGCTTTCCTTTCCTCCCGTTGAACGACGGCGAGCAGGTCTTCGCGCCGGCGGAGCTGGGATGGGATCTGCCGCGGCAGGCCAGGGCGCATTTCCTGCCCTGCCTCGGAAGCCTGGTCGGCAGCGACGTCCTCGCCGGCGTCGTGGCGACGGGCATGGCCGGCAAGGGCGATCTTTGCGCCCTCATCGATCTGGGCACCAACGGCGAAATCGTCGTCGGCAATGCCGAACGGTTGTTGTGCGCCTCGACCGCGGCCGGCCCGGCTTTCGAAGGCGGGCGCATCCGCATGGGCATGCGTGCGGCGACCGGCGCGGTCGCCCGCGTGGCCGTCCGCGATGGCCGGCTGGCGTGCCGGGTGCTGGGCGGCGGAGAGGCGCGCGGCATCTGCGGCAGCGGCCTGGTCGACGCCGCCGCGGCCGGCCTGGCACTCGGCGCGATCGCCGCGAACGGGCGATTGACCGGCGGTGCCAGGGACTTTCCGCTGCTCGCCGGGGTCGGCATCACCCAGGCGGATATCCGTGAACTGCAACTGGCCAAGGCGGCCATTGCCGCGGGGCTGCGAATCCTGACGGGTCACTGGGGGGCGGACCTTGGCGATCTCGATACGATCTATCTGGCCGGCGCGTTTGGCAATTACCTCGACGTTGCCAGCGCGCGGCGCATCGGCCTCATCGAAGTGGATGCCGCGCGCGTCAGGCCGGTCGGCAACACCGCGCTGCGCGGGGCCAAGATGCATCTGCTGACGCCTTCGCAACGCGACGCTCGCATTGCCGGCATCCG
>Ga0181535_10000919_pt1 | contig 40729 bp, 33 predicted proteins | sample PEATcosm2014_Bin_44_FD_119774 | JGI IMG/M metagenome (GOLD analysis project Ga0181535, IMG submission 119774) | Peatland microbial communities from MTU Mesocosm Facility, Houghton, MI, USA - PEATcosm2014_Bin17_30_metaG | ecosystem: Environmental > Terrestrial > Soil > Wetlands > Peat | place... | reverse complement strand
GTCGGAGGTGGTGTCCTCGACCTGCTTCTTGATCTGGGCGATGCGGTCCTGGATGTCCTTCTGCTTGCCGGCGCCGTTGATGATGGTGGTGTTGTCCTTGTCCACCTTGACGGTCTTGGCGGTCCCGAGCTGGGTGGTGGCGGTGTTCTCGAGCTTGAGGCCGAGCTCCTCGGAGATGACCTCGCCGCCGGTGAGGATCGCGATGTCCTCGAGCATGGCCTTGCGCCTGTCGCCGAAGCCGGGGGCCTTGACGGCGCAGACGGTGAGCGTGCCGCGGAGGTGGTTGACTATGAGAGTGGCGATCGCCTCGCCGTCGATGTCCTCGGCGATGAGGAGGAGGGGCTTGCCTTGCTGCGCGACCTTCTCGAGCACGGGGAGAAGGTCCTTCATGTTGGATATCTTCTTGTCGTGGATGAGGATGAGGGGATTCTCGAGGACGGCTGTCTGGGTGTCGCGGTTGGTGGCGAAGTAGGCCGACACGAATCCGCGGTCGAACTGCATGCCCTCGACGAAGTCGATCGTCGTGTCCATGGTCTTGGACTCCTCGACCGTGATGACTCCGTCCTTGCCGACCTTCTCCATGGCGTCGGCTATCTGCTTGCCGATCTCGGTGTCGTTGTTCGCGGAGACGGAGGCTACGTTGGCGATCTCCTCCTTCTCCTTGATCTCCTTGGAAGCCTTCTTGATCTCCTCGACGGCGATGGCGACGGCGTCGTCGATCCCGCGCTTGAGGGCCATGGGATCGAGCCCGGCGGCCACCGACTTGAGTCCTTCCTTTACTATGCTATAGGCGAGGACGGTGGCGGTGGTGGTGCCGTCGCCGGCGACGTCGTTGGTCTTTGTCGCGACTTCCTTCAGCAGCTGGGCGCCCATGTTCTCGTAGGCGTCCTCCAGCTCGACTTCCTTGGCCACGGAGACGCCGTCCTTGGTGACTGTGGGGGCGCCGAATTTCTTGTCCAATAGTACATTACGCCCTTTAGGGCCGAGGGTCACCTTTACGGCCTTGGAAATGGTCTCGACGCCGACGAGCAGCTTTCGCCTCGCGTCCTCGCTGAATAAGATCTGTTTAGCCATGTCGTGCTTCTCCCTTTCTGAAAGAAATTGCTCGCCTTAAGGCAGCGGAAATACTTGCCCTAAGGGGTGATAGCGACCTGGGGCCTTGGCGGCCTCTATGGTCATCCGAAAGATACAAAATTACCGACTTTAGGGCAAGACCCTGGGCCGAAAAGCCTACACTAATCGTCGATAATTAGTATACTAACTACATGGACGAGATCGAGGCGATGGGATCGGTATTTTTCGCCAGGCGGAGACGTTTGGCCGAACGGATACGCGTTTTCGGAATCACGCTGACGCAATTCTACCTTATACAACTTGCGAGGAGGAGGGGAGCGATAAGTCCTTCGGCGGCCGCGGCGGAGCTGTCCTGCGATAGGCCGACGGCCACCCTGGTCGCCCAGAAATGCATTTCGCGCGGATGGCTCGTCCGGAAGCGCTCCGCGTCCGACCGACGCTCCAGCCGCCTCGTGCTGAGCGGGGAGGGAGAGGAGCTCCTCGACCGCATCGAGGCGGCGAAGCTATTCGCCCTAGCCTCTCTCGGGGACCCCCTCGACGTATTGGATGTCGAGGAGCGCTCCGTCTTCCGCTCGGCCCTGGAAAAAATCGAGTCTCGAGCCAAGGAGCTCTTCGGATTGTCCGATCATTGATGCGAGACGGTACGGCATTGTAAGATCCGATATGTCCTCGCCTCTTCACGTCATCTACTCGGACGATTCCCTCCTGGTCGTGGACAAACTCGCGGGAATGCTCTCGATACCCGACCGCTACGATCCGGACGCGCCGGTCGCGGCATCCGAGCTGCGCTCGGCGTGGGGCAAGCTCTTCGTCGTTCATCGCCTGGACAAGGATACGAGCGGGGTCCTCATCTATGCCCGCGATCCCGAATCGCACAAGGCCTTGAGCGCGGCCTTCGAATCGCGCTCTGTGTCCAAGACATACCGGGCCCTGGTGCGGGGCGATCCGGCCTGGGACGAGACGACCTGCGATCTGCCGCTCCGGCCCGACGGCGACAGGCTGCATCGGACGGTAGTGGACGCGAACAAGGGCAAGAGGTCCGCGACGAGCTTCATCGTCGTCGCGCGGTACAGGAATTGCGCCTTGGTCGAAGCCAAGCCCGAGACCGGGCGTACGCATCAGGTCCGCGTCCACCTCGCGGCCCTGGGCCACCCCTGCCTCTGCGATCCGCTCTACGGCGACGGCGCCGCCTTGCTGCTGTCCAAGCTCAAGCGAAGGTGGAAGGGCGATCCTCTCGACGAGAGGCCGCTGCTCGCGCGCTCGGCGCTCCACGCCCTCTCCGCGGAGTTTCCCCATCCCCTTTCGGGGGCGATCCTCAAGGTCGAGGCGCCCTTTCCCAAGGACATGAGGGCTGCCATAGCCCAGCTCGAGAAGCTTTAGCGGGCTTCGCTCGTCTCAACCATCGAAGGCGAGCTCGTCGACCAGGATGAGGGGAGGACAGGAAGGAACCTCGCGCCAGGCTTCGTCGTTGCCGAGGACGGCGCCCGCGCCCGCCACGAGGGCGGTCGCGATATGGATTATGTCGGCCGTGGACATCCTGCGTCGCAGGGCGGGCGCGAGCGAGGCGGAGAGCGCGGCCGCCCGATCGGCCACCGCCACGTCGACGACGCGGAGCTCGATTCGGCGCGAATCGCAGAGCAGGACGCGGTAGCGATCGGCGAGCGCCGCGTCGCCGTCGGCGAAAGGCTTCTCGAGGAGCTCCGTCCAGACGAGGGTCGAGGCGAGGAGGCGCAGGCCTCTCGTCTCGGCTTCCGCCAGGAGGCGCTCCACCGCGGATCGCCGCGACGACCCCGGCGCGCCTTCCACGAGGTAGACGAGGGCCGAGCTGTCGACGAGGACGATGGCGCCGGGAGCGAGGGGCGTATCCACGGCGCCGGCGCGGTCAGCCGACGACCGCGACGCGGTTGCGCCCGGCTGCCTTGCACGCGTAGAGGCGCTCGTCGGCGCGGGCGACCAGGGCGGGGAGGCTGTCGCCGCGGCGAGCCAGGGCGCCCCCGGCGGAGACGGTGCAGGAGACCCTTCGGCCGTCCCCGAGCCCGATCCAGGAGCGCTCGATGAGGACCCGGGCCCGCTCCGCGACTTCCTCGAGCACGGAGACATTGACCCGGGGGCACACGACGACGAACTCCTCGCCGCCCCATCGGGCCGCGGCGTCGCGTCGCCTCACCGCGTTGGCGAGGGTCCAGCCGATCATGCGGAGGACGCGATCGCCTATCGTGTGGCCGTACTCGTCGTTCACGTTCTTGAAGTGGTCGATATCCAGGATGATGAGGCCGAATTCCATGCCATCCGCCTCGAATTCCCGGATGGCCGCCTCCGCGCTCATCTCGGCGAAGCGCCTGTTGCCGAGACCCGTGAGGGGATCGGTCAGGACTTCCTTCTTGAGGGTCTGGAGCTCCGCCAGGAGATCCGAGCGCTCGGAGCGGTCCGTGAATATCTCGATCGAGCCGATCGCCTTGCCGGCCTTCCCCATGATCGGCGAAGCATGGACGGCGACGGGGACGCGGTGGCCGTCCTTGTGGTGGAGGAATATCTCGCCTTCCATCGGCCTACAATCCTCCATCGCGGCCGCCATCGGACAGCCGTCGATGCAGAGTTCCCTGCCCTTTTCGTCGACGTGCCGCAGGAGGTTGTCGGAGCACATCGCTCCTACCGCCTCTTCCTTCAAGTAGCCGGTTATCCTCTCGGCGCCCTTGTTCCAGAAGGCGATGCGCCCTCCGCCGTCGAGGAAATAGACACCTTCGCCTATCGACTCGAGCACCTGGGCCAGGACGTCTTCGCGCATTAGATCGCTCATCATCGGCGAGTATATTCCCTACGCGGGTCCCGGCGCTATACTGGCCGCGTGGCCGAGGCAAGGGGCTTCATCGTTTCCGCCTGGGACGAAATCCGCCCGGGGCGGGAGGCGCGCGGCGAAGCCGCAGGCGTCCGCAGGGGGGATCGCATGCTCCTCACGGGCAGGCTCGAGGACGGCCGCAGCTTCGCCGCCCTGCGCGCCGGCCCCGGGCCGGCCGTCTTCGTGGCCCGCGATCGCGCCGCCGAGGCGGTAAAGGCGGTCGCCGCGGCATGGGGCGCGGCCCCCGGCGCGCCGCCGGAGGACTGGAGCGACATGGCGGGCGCGGAGCTCGCGCGGATCTGCCTCCCCCCGGGGACATTGCGCGCGGCCGAGCGCGCCCTGGCGGCCTCGGGCATTGCCGTGGCGGGCATCGACCGCAGGAGGGCCGACGGGGAGCTCGCCGCCCTCGGTATCAGGGGGCCCGTCATCCTGCGCGGCGACGAGAGGCCGGGCAAGCGCGTGGACGCGGTCTTCATCGAGCCATCGCTCGAAAGCGCGCCGGACGGCGCCGGTCTCGGCCTGGGCCTTCACTGGCTGGCTCTCGACATCGAGACCGATCGAGAGGCTCGCGTCGTCGCGGTATCGCTCGCGGAGAGAGGCGCGCCCGGAGAGGTGCTGTTCGCGCAGGGCCGCGGCAGGGCGCCGGCCGCTCCTGGCGTCGAGGTCTTCCCGGACGAGGCTTCGCTGCTGGGCGCCCTCGCGGCGCGGATAGTGCGCCGCGATCCCGACGTGCTCACGGGTTGGAACGTCATCGACTTCGATTTCAGGACCCTCGTAGACCGCTGCGCCGCCCTGGGGCTGAGCTTCGACGCGGGACGCACGGATACGCCGGCTTCCTTCGCCGAGCGCGCGACTCCGCGCGACGCGTATCCGCGCGACAGTCGCAGGTCGGCGCCGGACCTTCCCGGCAGGGCGGTGATAGACGCGATGCGCCTGGTGCGGGCCTCGGGCTCGCGTTACGAGGACCTCTCGCTGGAGACCGTCGCCCGCGAGCTCCTCGGCGAGGGCAAGTCGGTATCCTCCCGAGGCGGGGAGAAGATCGAGGAGCTCGAGCTCCTCCGCGCCCGCGACCCGGACGCATTCTGCGCCTACTGCCTGCGCGATTCGGAGCTCGTTCTCCGCATCCTCGCCGAGACGGGCCTCGACGGGCTCACTGCCCGAAGGGCGGCGCTCACGGGCGTCTCCATCGACCTCGCCTGGACGAGCATACCGGCCTTCGAGCGCGTATACGGGGCCGAGCTCCGAGCCCGGCGGATAGCGATACCCGCCAGGACCGATAGGCGCGTCTCCGGCGCGTCGGGAGGCACAGTGCTCGAGGCGAGCGCCGGCCTCTTCTCGCGCGTCCTCGTTTTCGACTTCCGCAGCCTTTACCCTTCCATAATGCGGACATTCAACGTGGACCCGCTCTCCTATTCCCGCGCCGCCGGTCGAGGCGCCGACCCCTCGGACATCGTCGCCCCCAACGGCGCCCGCTTCGACCGCGGCGCGGGAATCATGCCGCGGCTCATCGCCGAGTACTCGGGCGAGCGCGAAAAAGCCCTCGCCGAGGGCGACGAGGTGGCGGCCTACGTCTACAAGATCCTCCAGAATTCCTTCTACGGCGTCCTCGGCGCCGAGGGCTGCCGATATGCCCGCACCGAGATCGCGGGCGCGATCACCTCATTCGGGAAGAAGTTCCTGGTGATGGCGAGGGACTTCTTCGAGGCTCGGGGCAGGAGGGTGCTCTACGGCGACACCGACTCGGTCTTCGTGCTCGCGGACGGCGTCCCCGGGTATGAGGAGTTAATGGCGGCGGGCGGTTCGGCCGCCGACGAGCTCAACGGAGAGATCGCGCAACGCCTCGAGGCCGAGTACGGCCTCGAGTCGCTCCTGCGCATCCGTTGCGAGAAGGCCTACTCCAAGTTCCTGATACCCCGCCTCAGGGCCTCCGGGGCCGCGGCCAGGTCCGAGGCCTCGGAAGGGGGAGTCGGACGCGGCCGGGGAAGGGCCAAGGGCTACGCGGGCCTCCTCCTCGCGCCGGACGGGTCGTCCGCCGTGGAGGTCAAGGGCATGGAAGCGGTCCGAAGCGACTTCACGCCGCTGGCGCGCGCCTTCCAGATCAAGCTTCTCGACCTGGTCTTCTCCGGAGCCGGGGAGGACGCGTTGCGCGAGTTCTGCCGCTCGGAGACGGAAGCCCTGCGGCGCGGCGAGAGGGATCCCGAACTCGTGTACCGCAAGAACCTCCGCCGAGTGGCCGACGATTACGTCTCCGAGACGCCCCAGGTGAGGGCGGCGCGGCTCATGGGCTGGACGTCGCGCAGGGGACGCATCGCCTACGTGATGACGGGCGCGGGGGCGGAGCCGGTTGACGCGAGGAGCGGCGCGGGAATAGATTACGACCACTATATCGCGCGCCAGCTCCTCCCGATCGCCGCCTCCATCGCCGACGCGATCGGGCTCGACGCCGGCGGATGGCTCGAGGCCGGTTCCCAATTCGAGCTGGATTTCGCGTGAATACGGAGGTTCGCGACGCGTCGCGCAAGGAATTTGTAATAGACAGCGCAATTGCCGTTTCGATATACTGAAAACATAATACGTGGCGGTAACCGCGTCGCATCGATAAACTTGAGGGTCATTTCTTTTCACAGGCTTCGAGCGGAACTCGCGATGCTGAGCAGTCATCTTCCCGAGTCGCGAAGGAGCGGAGTGGTCCCAATCTCGCCACGCAGAGTTCAGCTGTTTGTTTTGCCGCATCGGCGCGCGCTCGGGGAGGGTGGATGTTGCTTACGCGGAAAAGGAATGTTAGGAATTCGCTATTTCACCTCGGACTCGTTCCCGAATCGCTCCGTTCGCCATTTAATTCTAGCTCGATGAATTTGACGCGTATCGGCATCGTCGTCGCTCTTCTCCTCCCTCTCGCGGGAATGCGGGCGCAGGAGGCTCCGCCGCCGGCGGCGCCCATGGCTGCTCCCGAGAATTCCAAAGCGACGCAGGGAGCGGCCCCGGCCTCGGAAGCCGCGGCGGGCAGGGTCCTCACTCTCGAGCAGTGCCTGGAGGCGGCCCTGTCGAAAAGCGACAGCGCGGCCATACTCCAGAAGAACCTCGATATCAGTCAAGCTCAATATAGACAGACGGTGGCGAAGAACGCGGTATCGCTGAACGCGGGCCTCGGTACCGGGGCCATCGGAGGGTTCGGAAGCCCCTTCCTCCTCTCTCAGAACGCGACCACGGTAGGTACGTCCGTCGATTCCTCGACCGACATCCCTTTGAACTACTCGGGCTTCCTTTCGCTGAACGGCCCCTCGACGAGCCTAAGCCTTTCGGGAGGAGGCTCCTTCTCGACTCCGCCCGTCGAGAGCATAGGGTTCAATGCGGGCACTTTCAGCCTCAGCCTGACCCAGACGGTCTGGGACGGATATCCGGGCGGGATCGCCAGGGCGAACGTCCAGCAGGGGCTCCTGGGCCTGCAATCGGCCCAGCTCGCGACAGACGCGAACAAGCTGACCCTCGCGTATCAAATAAAGCAGGCCTATTTCTCCATGCTGACCGCTCAGCGCAATCTCGACGTGTACGCGCAGAATCTCGAGCTGCAAAAATCTGCCCTCGAGCAGGAGGAGGCGCTCTACAAGCTGCAGCAGGCGGTCGACGTCGATCTCCAGACCGCGCAGATCAACGTAGAGAGCGCCGATGTCGATCAAAGATCCGGCCAGATCGCCTTGGTCTCGGCGCGGAAGGCCCTCGCCAATCTGGTGGGATTGACCGCGAGCGAGGAGTTCTCGGTGGCCGAGACCGCCGATCCCCAGGTCTCGGTCCAGAGCCTCGAGGAGGCGATCGCGATCGGCCTGGACAAGCGAGTCGAGCTCAAGCAACTGGACGTGAGCCGGAGGATCGGAGCCATCTCGCTCGGCCTCATCAAGGCCCAGACTTCTCCGACGGTAAGCGTGTCCGGCACGGGCTATCTGCTCAATGCGGTCAACCTATACCCTTCTCCCAACCAGAACGTGACGGCCATGACCATCGGCCTGGGAGGGAAAGTCAGCATGCCCATCCTGGATTCCGGCTCGGCGGAGTATCAGAGGGAAGCGAACCGCTATCAGGATAGCGTATACGATCTGCAGGACGATCAATTGCGTCGAAGCATCTCGCTTGCGATCGAGAACGACTACGAGGCGGTCCAGCTCCAGACCAAGAAACTCGACTTGGCGAAGCTGACGGCCGCGAACAGCAAGGGGCAGTACGATCTTAGGAACGTGCAGCGCCAGTACGGTACGGCGACGAACCAGGATGTCCTCGCCGCGGCCGTGGTCATGGTGAACGCCAACACTGCCCTGGAGACGGCGAGGAACGCCCTCGAGCTCGCCATCCTCCAGCTCCAGAACGACATGGGCTTGTAGGAGACCAGTCTTATGAATCATCCACGATCGCTCGCGTCTCGCGTCTTCCTGGCGCTGTCAGCCGCCGCCGTGCTGGGCTTCGCGCTTTCGGGCTGCGGCCATGGGCAGGACGGCTCGTCCTCCGGCTCCCGCCCCGGCGGCGCGAGGCAGGGCGGATCCGGCGGAGGCCACAGCGCGACGATCCCGGTCATGGCGGAGGCGGTGCCCGAAGGCCCCTTGACCGTAGTCAGCGATACCGCGGGCACGGTGAATCCGGTTACGCACAGCAACGTGGCCTCGCAGATCGCGGGGACCGTGGCGAAGATCAATCATCTGGCGGGGGACTGGGTGAAAGCAGGCGAGACTGTCATCCAGCTCGACGACTCGCAGCTCCGGCTCTCGGCGAAGATAGCGCGTTCCGCGCTCGACAATGCCAAGATCACGCTGTCCACTAGCGAGGACACGACGAGCCAGGCCAATCCCATGCTCGCTCTACAGGTCCAGTCGGACGAGGCGGCTCTTGCCGCGGCCCAGAAGAACTACGACTCGGCCAAGGCCCTGCTCGCGGTCGGCGGGGCCACCTCGTCCCAGGTGGACAGCGCCCAGAGCCAGCTGCAGCTGGCCCAGGCCAATCTCGCGACGGCCAAGACCAACCTCGATCAGAACCAGAAGGCGGACGTGCAGACCCTCGCCCAGCTCAGGATCGCGGTGGATCAGGCGGATAATCAGCTCAAGCAGGCCGAATTGAACTTGCAGTACGCGCAGGTCAAGGCGCCTTTCGCCGGACAAATCTCGGTGGTCAACGTGAATCCCGGGGAATACGTCGGCGTGGCTACGTCTACCTTCGTCCTCGTCAGCGCCGACAAGGAGGTGGACTTCAACGTTCCGCCTACCGATGCCATGCACCTCGTCGTCGGGACCAGGCTGAGCTTCAACTACGGCGGCAAGAGCTTCCAGATCGCGGTCCGGCAGCTGCCCTCGGCGCCGGTGAACGGCATGGTGCCGATGGTGGCCTCGGTCCCGGCCTCCTTTCCGATAACCTACGGGGCGGTGGGGACGGTGGGCTACGCGCTCACGCTGGCCCGGGGCATTCTCATCCCCATCGCGAGCCTCCAGACGACCGAGGACAGGAACTACGTCTTCGTCATCAAGGACGGCAAGGCGATCATGCAGACGATCACGATCATAGCCGAGAGCGGGATAACGGCGGCCGTGTCCGGCATCGACCCCGGCTCCCAGGTGACCGTGAGCCCGCCTCCGGGCCTCCTGAACGGTTCCACCGTCCAGGTGGTCCAGGCCGTGAGCGCGAACGCGGCCTCCGGGACCCCGGCCCAGCAATCGCCGGCTCCCAGCTCGCAGCCGCCTTCCTCGGGGCAAGGCGGGAGCCCCAGCGGGCAGGCAGGACGGCCATGAGCCCGCTGCGCGATTTCGAGGCGAAGATCTTCAACAAGATCAACCCCGCGATCAAGTTCTCGGTGACGCGCTACGTCCTCGCGGTCGGAGTCTTCGTCGCCATCGTGGTCTTCGGACTCGTATCGGCCGGGGCGCTCGGCGTCGATCAGCTGCCGACGATCAACATCCCCGTAGTGATCGTCAGCACGCTCGATCCCGGGGCGACTCCCTCCGTCATCGACCAGTCGATAACGCAGGTCATCGAGAATACGGTCACCACGATCAGCGGAATCACGGATATCAGCTCGTCGAGCCAGACGGGCTCGAGCATCGTCGCCGTATTCTTCGACCAAAGCACCGACAAGAACTCCGATGCCAACCAAGTGGCGTCCCAGGTCGCCGGCGCCATCAGGCTGCTGCCGCCCGGCGTGAATGCGCCGACCGTCAAGACCTTCGATCCCACCTCGGTGGCCGTGGTCCAGGTCGGCCTGAGCGCGAAGGGGGTCGGGCTGGACGAAGTTTCCGATTACGTCACCAACGACCTTCTCCCCAACCTGGAACGCGTGAACGGGGTCGCCAACATCACGGAGGACGGAGCGCCCACGCGGGAGTTCCAGGTCCTCCTCAACCCGGACAAGCTGCGCTCCTACAACCTGACGCCGCAGGATGTCTCGTCCGCGATAGCGAACTCGGCCATCAATACCTCGATCGGGACCATCAACCACCAGCGAAACGTGCTCACCTTCTCGACGGTGGACATCCCCACCGACCCGGTCACGATCTCGAAGCTTCTCGTGAACTCGACGCTCGGCGTCACCGTGGGCGACGTCGCCGGCGTCAGGGACACTTCGACGGTCGATAGCTACGCGCGGGTCGACGGAAATCCCGTGGTGCTGATCGACATCCAGAAAACCACGGACTCGAATACCGTCGCGGTCGTCCACGACGTAGAGAAGGTGATGGCGAAGACGCGGCTTCCGCAGGGCTATTCCTACGTCATCGGCTACGATTCCACGGGCCCCATCTCGGCCTCGATCGACAACACCTTCCACGAGCTCATCATCACGAGCCTCGTAGTCGCGATCATCGTCCTCCTCTTCCTCGGCAAGCTTAATACGGCCCTGTCCGTAATCCTGGCCATACCCATCGCGATCTCCGCCTCGCCCATCCTGTACAAGCTCTGCGGCTTCAACTTCAATCTCGTCTCCCTCCTCGCCCTCGTGAGCGCGATCGGCATCGTGGTGGACGACTCGATAGTCGTCTCGGAGAACGTGGAGCGATATAGGGTGATGGGCTTCACGCTCGAGGAGTCGGTGCTCAAAGGGGCGAGCGAAGTCTTCAGCGCCGTCATCGCGGCCTCGCTGTCGCTACTGTCGGTCCTTATCCCGGTGAGCTTCATGGGCGGCTTCATAGGCCGCTACATACAGCAATTCTCGCTCGGCCTCGCGGCGGCCGTCGCGTTCTCGCTCTTCGAGGCCCTCCTCTTCCTGACGGTCCGGCTGGCCTACACCCCCGACGCGAGGATCTTCGACTGGAAGGACTTCGCGGAGAGCTTCGGCATGCTGCGCAAGTCCCTGGACTGGGGCTTCAAGCATTGGAGGAAGGGATTCTTCATCATCCTCGGGCTCGGCCTTGCCGCCGCGCTCCTGCTAACGCGGCATTACCTCTTCCTGCCCGCGATGCTTCTCTATCCGGCGGCGCTCGGCATCCTGTTCTACGCGGGACGAATCCTGCTCAGCTTCTTCCAGGCGCTTACGATGACTCTCCACAACCTGACCGAGAGATTCATCGACTGGGTCAGGGACGCCTACGCGCGCGCCCTCGTCGGCGTCATAAAGCGGAGCGTCTGGATACTCGTCGGCTCGGGCGCCTTCCTGACCGTCACGGTCGTCCTGATAGCCCCCCATATCCCCTTCAACTTCGTGCCGCAGGCCGACAACGGCTTCATGGTCGTCAATATGTCGCTTCCGGTCGGCACGCCCATCGACGTCACGAACGAGCTCACGGGTAAGCTCGAGGCCTATGTCCAGCGGCAGCCTGATGTGAACACGGTCCAGACCGTGGTCTCGAGCACCAACCTTTTCACGGGCTCCAGATTCACCTACCGGGCGGCGATGACACTGACGCTCAAGCCCGTCGGAAAGCGCAAGAACATCTTCGTCCTCATGCCGCTCTATCGCCAAGCCCTCCTCGCCATAGTTCACCAAGAGTTCCCCTCGGGGCGTATCTTCGTGAGCGCCGGAGGCGGTTTCGCGGGGAGCAGCTCGCTCAATGTCAACGTGACCTCCGCGAGCTTCGCTCGGCTCCAGCAGCACGACGCGTCCATAATCCAGGCCATCCAGCAGAATCGCTGGGTCACCGACGTATCGTCGAGCCTCTCCGACACGACGCTCGAGAACGATTTCTATCCCAGCCCCACCCAGCTTCATGGGACCGGGCTGACTCCCGCCTCGGTCGCTTCGGCCCTTCAGATCGCGACATCGGGAGTCCAGGCGGCGAGCGTCCAGATCGGCGGCAACAGCTATCCCATCGAGGTCATGGTCGATCCGGTCTACCTCGCCGGAGGCCAGTCCCTGCTCAATCTTCCGGTCTACTCTCCCGTGCTCCAGACCAACCTCCAGGCAGGTCAGCTCGGCAGCTTCACGCTCAACCAGGCGCCTACGAGCATGACGCGCTACGACCGCATCTATTACGCGCAGTATACGATCAACATGCTGCCTAACGCTCCACCCCAGCTCGCGGTACAGAATGAGCTGGGGCAGGAGCTCCTCGCCAAGGGCGTCTTCACCGACGACCTCCAGCTTACGTCGAACAGCAGCACGGGCATGGCGGCCCTCGCAGCGCAGCTGCAAACCCAGGCGCCCGTGACCTTCCTCCTCGCCCTCTTCCTCGCCTATCTCGTCATGGGCGCCCAGTTCAACTCCTGGCGCTACCCCATCTACCTCCTCCTCCCCGTGCCCCTCGCGCTGGTGGGCGCCCTCTTCGTGGTCTTCATCAAAGGCAGCGGGCTCGACGTGTTCGGTCTCCTCGGCATGCTCATGCTCATAGGCCTGTCGGCCAAGAACGCGATCCTATACCTGGATTTCGTCGTGGAGCGGCTGGGAAAGATGCCGTTCGTGGACGCGCTCATCGAATCGGGCAAGCTCAGGTTCAGGCCCATCGTCATGACCACGCTGACCGTCCTCGTGACGAGCTTCCCCCTCATCTTCGGCGGCGGCCAGGGTTCCGAGTTCGGCCAGGGACTCGGCATCGTGACCTTCGGAGGCATTCTCTTCTCCGCGGTCCTCACCTTCTTCGTAGTACCCGCCGCTTTCTATACCTTCGAGAAGAATAGGAAGAATGTTTCCTTCAATTCGGCCAAGGCGGAGATAGAACAGGCCTGCGTGGACCTGGAAGAGGGCATCGTGCCCGAGGGCTGCGAGCCCGGCGCGGAGTCGGCCTCGGCCCCGGCAGGTACCGGGACATCGGAAGCGAGTCCGGGCCTCGTGGACGAACAGAGCGCCTCGACGGCCGATACCGGAGCCGCAAAGCCCCGGAAGCGGTCGAGCGCCAGGAAGCCGGGCGCGCGAAGCGTCGAGCGGAGCGACGAAGGCGAGGAGTACGAGATATAGCGCCGCGCGAAGCGCACCAGGCTGATCCCTGAACGCGATTTACCGGAGGTAGTGAAGAATGAGCGATTCGAAGGTGCTTCTCGTTACGGGCGCATCGACGGGCATCGGAAGAGCCTGCGCCCAATACCTCGGGAGCAGGGGGTATCGCGTCTACGGAACCAGCCGCCGAGCGTCTCCCGAGCCCGCCGAGACGGGCTCGTTCCGGATGATTCGAATGGACGTCGCCGATTCGTCCTCGGTCGTCCGGGGAGTCGACGAGATCCTCAGGACGGAGGGTCGGATCGACGCCGTGTTCAACAATGCCGGCGTCCATATCGTCGGCCCGATCGAGGCGCTCCCTCTCGAGGACATCGAAGCCAGCTTCCAGACGAATTGCATCGGAGCGATGCGGGTGTGCAAGGCCGTCCTTCCTTCCATGCGGTCCCATGGCGGCGGCAGCATCATCAACATGAGCTCGGCGGGCGGAATAATCGCCCTTCCGTACCAAGGCGCATACAGCGGATCGAAGTTCGCCCTTGAGGGAATGACGGAGGCGCTCCGCGCCGAGGTCCGGCATTTCGGCATCAGGGTTTCCCTCATCGAGCCGGGCGATATACGGCATCAGGACTGTCACAAGGAGGCGGGCTCGGCGAAGGACTACGAGCCCTACCTCTCGAACGCCCTGCGCGTCGGCTGGGCCGACGAGGAAAAGGGATACGCTCCCGAGAAGATCGGCCCCCTCGTCGAGAGGATCCTGGGCAGCCCGAGGCCGCGACTCAGATATACGTTCGGGCCCGCCTATCAATCCGTGGCCATCCTTCTCAAGCGCCGCCTCCTGCCCGATCGCCTGGGAACGTGGGCGATAGGCGCTTATTATAAGACATGAAACCGCCCCCCGCGGGGGCCGATCCGATTGACCCTCCGGGTCCTTTAATCTAGAGTTACGGCGCTTCGGCGGTCGTAGTCCACCCGCCTGAACAAAACAGGAGGCGTCCCGTGAAAAGGGATGACGCATCGTTCTCGTCGACGTTTCTCGCGCTCTTCGCCCTCTTCGTCACCTGCCTGCTCGTCTCGAACATCGTCGCGGGCAAGCTGATCGTCGTCTTCGGCCTCGTGCTGCCCTCGGCCGTCGTCCTCTTCCCGATCACCTACATACTCGGGGACGTCTTCACCGAAGTCTACGGATTCCGGAAGACGAGGATCGTCATCTGGTCCGGCTTCGCGGCCAACGCTCTGATGTCGGCCATCTTCCTGGTCGCGATAGTCCTGCCCTTCCCGGCTTTCTTCAAGGACCAGGAAGCCTACGCGAAGGTCCTCGGCTTCACGCCGAGGATCGTGGCGGCTTCCCTCATCGCCTACTGGGCGGGCGAGTTCGCCAACTCGATCACGCTCTCGGCGCTCAAGAAGCTCACGAAGGGGCGCTACCTATGGACGAGGACGATCTCCTCGACCGTCGCAGGCCAGGGCCTCGATACGGCGATCTTCATAGGGCTGGGATTCGCCGGCATCGTGCCCGCGGCCGTCCTCTTCCAGATGATGATCGCGCAATACGCCTTCAAGGTGGCCTACGAAGTGGTCCTGACGCCGGTGACCTACCTCGTCGTCGGGCGCGTCAAGAAGCGGGAAGGAATGGACGCGTTCGATACCGGGGTCGCGTACAATCCTTTCGGCATTGGAGGCGGATGATGGAAGAGAGGAAATTCGCGGCTCTCGGGAACAGGGTCTCGACGCCGAGCCGGCGCCTCGAGGTATTCCCCGCCCCGCCCCACGTGAAGAGAGTCGTGCTCGAGAGCGACGAGGTGACGAGCCTCTGTCCCGTTACCGGGCAGCCGGATTGGGAGACCGTGCGCATAGAGTTCGAGCCCGAGGCTCTCTGCATCGAGAGCAAGAGCCTCAAGCTCTATTTCTGGTCTCTCCGCGAAGAGGGCGCGTTCTGCGAGGATCTCTCGGCCAGGATAGCCATGGACGTCTACGAGGCCTGCAAGCCTCGCCGCGTGACGGTGACGGTCACGCAGAAACCGCGCGGCGGCATTACCATCGCCGCTACGGCGAGCTATCCGGACGGCGAGGATACGCGATAGGACTTACGACCCTTCCTTTTCGCCGAACGGAAGCCTGAACAGCGGCTTGGTCCTCACCTTCACCTCGACGGAGAGCCCCGGGATGAGGCTCGACTGTCCTTCGTCGAGGGAGATGCGGACCGGCACCCTCTGCGTCGTCTTGGTGAAGTCCCCGATCGAGAAGGGCGGCGGCAGGATGCCGGCTCCTATCAGGTCGACCCTGCCCGAGAAGGTCCTGCCTCCGAAAGCGTCCACGTTGATCTCGACCGGGGCTCCGATCGCGATCCTCCCTATCTTCGTCTCCTCGAAGTTGGCCGTCACCCATACCGTGCTCAAGTCGTTGATCGTGAAGATAGTCTGGCCCGGCTGGACGATGTCTCCCTGCATCAAGGACCTCTTGGCGACGACGCCCGTGATCGGGGACGTAATCCTCGTATTGAGAAGCTGGTTCTCGAGGACACCCAGCTGGGCGTTCGCGGTATCGACTTGGGCCAGGGCGATGGCGTACTGGGCGCTGGCGGCGTCGAGGGCGTTGGCCGCATGATCGTTCTGCTCTTTGGTCATCGCGCCCGTGCCGAACAGAGTGCGCGCCCTGTCGGCGTCGCTCTGCGCCCTGTCGAGGTTGATCTTGGACAGCTCGACGTTCCGCTTGGCGTAGTTGAGCGACGCCGTCGCCTGGGCCTCCTGGGCGCGCAGGTCGGTGTCGTCCAGGAGGACCAGCAATTGGCCCGTAGCGGCCTTGTCCCCTTCGTCCACCATGAGCTTGGCTATGCGCCCGAGCATCTTGGCGCTGACGCTGACGTGGTCCCCGTCGATCGCGGCGTCGTCGGTGCTCACGTAGTTTATCGCGTCCAGCAACCACAGGAAGCCGAACACGAGGCCCGTCCCGACGAGGAGGATCAGGATCAGCGTCCCGAATACGACGGGTCCCTTCCTCGCCTTCCGGCCGGCTTCGTCGTCGTCGCCCTTTCCCTTGGCGCCTCGCGGCTTCGCTCCCTGCGGCATCGCGCCCTTCGGCGCGTCGGTCGTGGTAATCGTATCGCTCATCGTTACACCCCTTGCTCGTCTACGTAGGCGCCCGTGAACTGGCTGTTGTAGAGGTCGGCGTAGAAGCCCCCCTTCGCGAGCAGCTCGGCGTGGCGGCCCATCTCTATTATGCTCCCGTCCTTCATCACCAGGATGGATTCCGCGTCCCTGATGGTCGAGAGCCTGTGGGCGATCACGAAGCTCGTGCGGTCCCGCATGAGCTCCTTCATCGCCTTTTGAATGTATACCTCGGTCCTCGTATCCACGCTGCTCGTCGCCTCGTCCAGGATGAGGATGGCAGGATCGGAGAGGATGGCGCGGGCTATGGTGAGGAGCTGCTTCTCGCCTTGCGAGATGTTGGACGCCTCCTCGTTGAGGACGGTATCGTAGCCTTCCGGGAGGGCCCGGATGAAGTGGTCCGCGTGCGCGGCCCTCGCCGCCGCGACGATATCCGCCTCGGTCGCGCCCTCGCGGCCGTAGGCTATGTTCTCCCGTATCGTGCCGTTGAAGAGCCAGGTATCCTGGAGCACCATGCCGAAGAGCGTACGAAGCTCGCCGCGCCGCATCTCGCGGGTGTCCACGCCGTCGATGAGGATGGAGCCGCCGGAGATCTCGTAGAAGCGCATGAGGAGGTTGACCAAAGTGGTCTTGCCGGCCCCGGTGGGACCTACGATGGCTATCGTCTCGCCTTTCCCGACGACGATGTTCATGTCGTTCATCAGGATGGCGTCCTCCTTGTAGCCGAAGCGCACGTGGCGGAATTCGACGTCCCCTCGGGGCGACTCGAGCCGCGTCGCGTCGGCCTTCTCGGGGACTTCCTCCTCCTCCTCGAGGACCTCCATGACGCGCTCGGCGGAGGCCAGGGTCGATTGGAGGACGTTGGCTATATTGGCCGTCTGGGCGATAGGCTGGGTGAATTGCCTCGAGTACTGGATGAAGGCCTGGATGTCGCCCAGCTTGAGGACCTTGCGGGCCGTCATGATGCCGCCCACGACGCAGATTACGACGTAGCCGATATTGTTGATGAAATTCATCATGGGCATGATGACGCCGGAGATGAATTGCGCTTTCCACGCCGCGTCGAAGAGCCTGGCGTTGATGGCCTTGAACTCGCGGATCGACTCTCGCTCGCGGCCGAAGGCCTTGACGATCACGTGGCCCGTATACATCTCCTCTACGTGGCCGTTGAGGGCCCCCAGCTCCATCTGCTGGGCTCCGAAGCTCTTCTGCGAGAGCTTGGTCACGTTCATCGTGGCGAGGAGGGCGGCGGGCAGGGTGACCAGGGCGATCAGCGTGAGCCAGGGGCTTATCGTCACCATCATCACGAGGACGCCGACGATCGTGCACACCGAGGTGATCAGCTGGGTCAGGCTCTGCTGCAAGGTCGTGCTGATGTTGTCTATGTCGTTGGTCACGCGGCTCATTATCTCGCCGTGCGTCTTCGAATCGAAGTACTTCAGCGGCAGGCGGGCCAGCTTGCCGTTCACGTCCTTCCTCATATCGTACACCATGCTCTGCGAGACGCCAGCCATTGTGTACTGCTGTATGTAGCTGAACAGCGTGCTGAGGAGGTAGAAGCCGACGAGGAGGAGGAGAGTCCCGCCGATGTAGTTGAAGTCCATCGAGGGCATGGGTTTATGGGTGAAGTAGGCGATATACTTGGACATAAGGCCGTCGTAGAGCTTGGTAGTCACGTGGCCCATGAGCTTCGGCCCTACGATCGTGAAAATCGTGCTCAGGACCGCGAAGACGAGGACGATGGTGAGCTTGCCCATCCGCGGGGCGAAATAAGTCATGAGGAACTTGATGGTCTTCTTCGAGTCCTTGGGCTTCTCCGCGGGGCCCCGCATGCCGAACATCATCCCGGGGCCGCCGCCCGGGCGTCCCATCGGCCGCTGTCCGCTCCCGGGCGGCCCGCCGGGCGCGCCGCCCGGCGAAGGGCCCCGTCTCGCCGTGTCGCTCATGCTATCTCCTCCTCGGAGAGCTGAGAGGCGACGATCTCCTTGTAGACCTGGCAGTCCCGGTAGAGCTCGCGGTGAGTGCCCATGCCGGCGATCTTCCCTTCGTCGAGGACGATGATGCGGTCGGCGTCCATCACGGTGGCGACACGCTGCCCGACTATCAGCACGGTGGCGTTCCCGGTCTTGACCCGGAGAGCGGCGCGCAGTCTGGCGTCGGTCTTGAAATCGAGGGCGGAGAAGCTGTCGTCGAAGAGGTAGATCTCCGGCCTGCGGACGAGGGCGCGGGCTATCGAGAGCCTCTGCTTCTGGCCGCCCGAGACGTTGGTGCCCCCCTGGGCTATCGCCGAGCCGTAGCCGTCCTTCATCTCGTTGATGAACTCGGTGGCCTGCGCGGTCTCGGCAGCCTCCGCGACGTCGTCGTGGCAGGCGCCTTCGCAACCGTAGCCGATGTTGCTCTCGACGCTCCCCGAAAAGAGGACGGCCTTCTGCGGGACCAGGCCGATCCTCGCGCGCAGCTCGTCCTGGGCCATGTCGCGGACGTCGACGCCGTCTATCATGACGCTTCCGGAGTCCACGTCGTAGAAGCGCGGGATGAGGCTGATCAGGGTCGACTTGCCGGAGCCCGTGCTGCCGATGATGGCGGTGACCTCTCCGGGCCTGGCCGAGAAGCTGACGTCGTTGAGCGCCGGCACTTCGGCGCCGAAATAGCTGAAGCTCACGTTGCGGAATTCTACATAGCCCTTCTTCGCCTCGTCGGGCCTGCGCGGCTCCTTCGGGTCGGTTATCTCCGGGACGGTGTCGAGGACCTCGTTGATCCGGATCGCCGAGGCTTGGGCCCGCGGCAGCATGATGAACATGAAGCTGGCCATGAGGAGGGAGAAGAGGATCTGCATCGCGTACTGGAGGAAGGCCATCATGTCGCCTACGTTGGATGTCCCCCGGTCGACGCGCTTCGAGCCGAACCAGATGATCGCGACGGTAGTGAAGTTCATGACGAACATCATGATCGGGATGAGGATGGCGAAGAGTCGGTTGACCTGGATCGAGACCGTCATCAGGTCCAGGTTCGCCTCCTCGAAGCGGCGCTTCTCGTCGTCGACGCGGTTGAAGGCGCGAATGACGCGGATACCCGTGAGCCCCTCCCGGAGCACCAGGTTGATCTTGTCGATCTTCTTCTGGATGGCGCGGAAGAGGGGGAAGCCCTTTACCGCGACGGTGACGATGACCGAGGCGAGTAGGGGTATGACCGCGACGATCACCCAGGAGAGGCCAGGGTCCTTGGATACGGCCATGATTATCCCGCCGATCATCATGATCGGGGCGCTTATCATCATCCTCGCCATCATGAGGACGACCATCTGCACCTGGGTCACGTCGTTCGTCGTGCGCGTGACCAGGGAAGGCGTGCCGATCTTGTCGAACTCGTGAAGGGAGAATTGAGACACATGGGTGAATATGTCGTCCCGGATCAGCGCTCCCATGCCCATGGCCGAGTGCGAGGCCAGATAGCTCGCGATCACGGCGCAGATGGAGCCGCCCAGGGCCACGAGCAGCATGAGACCGCCGGTCTGGAGTATGAAGGCAATATCCCCGTTCGTTATGCCCTTGTTGACGACATCGGACATGAGAGTAGGCAGGTAGAGATCGGACATGCACTGGAGGAACACGACTGCCATGACAGCCGCGACCGGGATCGCGTAGGGCTTGAGGTACCTGAAGAGCCTCAGCATTTCGCGGCCCTCACTTGAATTCCTCCGACGCCGCGGCCCGAACCAGGTTGGCCTGGGCGATGACGGCGTCTATGCGCCTGTTGGTCACCGCGAAGTTCATCCTCAATAGGTCGAATTCGGAGGAGCTCAGGTCGATGTCCTTGGCCGTTCCCGCCGCGACCCTGCCTTGCATGACGCGGAGATTCTCCTCGGCCTGGGCGACCATCGCCCGGGTGGAATCGAGGTCGCGCAGGGCGCGCTCGAGGTCGACGATGCAGCTCTCGACGTCCATCTCGACGGCGCTCCGCTGCCTGTCCTCGTCGGCCTTGGCCTTGGAGGCGGCGAGCGTCTGCGCCTTTATGTCGTCGAGGGCGGCGGGCACGCCGCCTACGTCGTAGCTCAGCGTGAGGCCTACTGCCCAGGTGCCCGTAAAGAGCGTGGGATCGGTCTGGAAAGGGACGCGTTGGTTGGGATCGGCCAGAGTATAGCTGCCGGTTACCGCCACCGTAGGGTAGAGGGCGGCGCGCGACAGTTCGATGGAGTGCTCGGCGAGCTTGCGCGACAGTTCCGCGGCGCGGGTCTCCGGTCGCCTCGCGAGCGCGCCCGACACGAGGTCGGCCTCGTCCACGGCTGAAGGGTCCGGCAGGGTCGACTCTTCGGGCTTGGTCGAAAGCTCGAAGGGCGGGGCCGCGTCCGGAGCCGCGGTCGAGATTTTAAGGGAAGCGAGGTCCCGGCCCATGAGCGAGGCGAGGGTGAGAAAGGCCCTCCTCTGGGCGGCCTGGGCGTCCCCCAGGTCCTCGCTGGCCTGCTCGAGGCGCATCTGCGCGGCGAGCTGGTCGGCTCGAGTCGCCACGCCCTGGCCAAGCTGCTGTCCTACGAGCGCGACGTCCTTCTTCATGAGCTCGAGGTTCTGCTCGAGAGTCGACCTATTGTAGGTTGCACGCACCGCTTCCCAATAGGCCCTCCGCACGTCGAAGGCGAGGGACCTCTTCACAGTCTCCCTCGATACGTCCTTCGCCTGGGTCTGGAGGCCGGCGATCGCGATGCTTTCCTTGACCCTGTTGCCGTCGTATATCGGATATGAAAGATTGAGGTCGAAAGAGAACACGTTCAGCAGCGACGGAAGGGCGAGCGAAAACGAGCCGAATGGAGGGACGTTCGCGCTTATCGCGGTGTCGGAGGCGGGGAGCTCGCTGAGCCGCGTGTAGCCTCCGCTCGCGGACAGAGAGGGAAGCCGCTTCCATTTAACCGAGTCCTCCTTGGCGCTCGTCGAAAGCCAGTCCAGGTCGGCGCCGATCACTCCCGGGTCCTTCGACAAGGCCGACGATACGGCCTCGTCGATCGTCAGCTTCGGCAGGCTGCCGGTCGCCACAGTAGTTGCGGTCGTCTGCTGGGCGGCGGCGGGCGCAGCCAGCATGAGCATCCCGATGGCCGCGGCCAGCAATCCCGCGAGCGGGCCGGCGGCCGGTACCATCGACGATGCGGTGCTTGGGTTCTTCAATCGTGCAGCCCTTCGCCTTCCTCCGCCTGAGCGGCCATCCGCTCCCGCATCAGGCGCCTCATCCTCATCCTGCCGATGACGGCGCCCGCGCGTCCGCTCAAGAAGACCTTGGCCAGGATGAAGATTCCGACCGAATCCCAGAATCCCAAAGCGGGCAGCCCGAGGATCCCGGACATGATCCGGTTCCATAGAAGCATGACCACCAGCCCGATCAGAGCGAGGCCGGCGGCGATCAGCGCGATCCATCCGGCGATGACGAGGGCCTTCTTGCCTCCGCTCATAGTTCTCCAGCGCTTGTGGGCCCGCATGTGCTCATCATCGTGAAACATCGTCTTCCTCCATGCCTATTCGATCCATTCCCGGAGCGCGGCCGCGAGCCGCCTGACGGCGTACCGCTTCCGGGCGGCCAGCGTATCCGGGGATATGCCGCTCGATTGGGCGAGCTCCTTGAAAGTCAGCCCGTCCAGGACCTGGGCTTCGATTACCGCTCGCTGCTCGTCGGGCAGCTCCTCGATCGCGTCGTAAAGAGCATCCAGCAGCTCGGAGGACGCGGTGGCCTCGGCCGGATCCAGCCCCGCGGAGGCGATTATCTCCGCTATCGCCTCATCCGAGACCGAGATCTCTCCGGCCTTCCTTCGGGTCTCGTTATGGCGCCAAAGGTCCCGGACCCTATTGCGAACCGAGGCGAAGAGCCAGGCGACAAGGTCGTCTACCGCGTCGAGGCTCTCGACGTTGGCCAGGGCCTTCGCGAAGGCATCCTGTACGAGGTCTTCGGCGTCGACGAAGCTGCGCGTGGCCTTGGCGGCCCATGCGAGGAATCCGCGCCTGTTCTCCCTGTATGCGGTCTCGAGCTCCGACCGCCGATCGTTCTTTTTCAACGCATCGCACCTTATATGACGTTCGAGCCGGATTTTTCGTCTATATCCGCGCTAAAAAAACGCGCCTGCCGATCGGCCGCCGTTATGCCGCACCCGCGCTCCTCTCGCTTGACGCCGGCGCCTCGCCAGGCGGGCATGCGCCGAGGGTCGCTATCCATCCCGCCTTGTCCCGCAGGGCGCAGCCGCCCCTAGTCTCGGTCAATTCGCGGTGACGCTCGCGTATCGCGCGCATGAGGGGCGAGTCGAGCGCGGCAGCGAGGCCGTCCCTTCCCGCGTCGCTGTCCGAGAAAGGCGCGAAGGGGCAGGCCTCGAGAGAGCCGTCGGGCGCGAGGTGGATGAAGCCCCTGCCCGCGGCGAGGCAGCCGCCGTAGGCCTCTTCGTCGCCCGGCAGGCGGATGACGGGGTAGGGTAGGCCATCGGTGCGGCCTGCGTCGTTGAGGGCCGACCTCTGCCCGTCGGAGAGGACAAGGGCTTCGCTCCCGGGGACGACGGGCACGAACTCGACGAGAAAGAGAGCCGAGGCGCCCATCTCGCCGACTCGCTCGAGGAATCCAGGCGACAGCGCGCTATCGACGTTGCGCGAGCTCACCGTGACCGAGATGCCGAAGAGCCCGCCGGCCTCGCGGATGGCGCGGGCGCGGATCAGAGCCTCCTCGTGGACGCCCCGTCCCCTGCGCTCGGCGGTGAAGGCCGCTTCGCCCTCGATGCTGAAGACGGGGAGGAGGGTCTTGCCGAAGCTGGGCGCGATAGAAGCGTCGAGGAGAGTCCCGTTCGTGAATACGGGAATTACCATGCCGCGGATGGCCGCCAGCCTCGCGAGCAGGCCGGGCCGAAGGAGGGGCTCGCCGCCGGCGACCATGATGACGCCTACGCCGAGCTCGACCGCCTCCTCGAAGAGCTCCATGAAGCGGTCGTCCGAGAGCTCGGCGGGCGTATCCGGCCCGGTCGGACGGAGTTCCTTCGAATAGCAGCCCGCGCAGTCGAGGTTGCAGCGGCGGGTGACGCTCGCGATGAGGAGGGCCGGTACCGCCTTTCCCGCCCGCTCGGCGGCCGCTCGGCGAAGGGCCTGGCGACGTTGGAAGGCCAATGAGGCGAAAGTCTCGAGTCCGCCTCGCGAGGCGAGGGCTCGTTTGCAGACGTCCAGGAGCTGGCTGGCGAAGAGGGCCTTGGGATTCGTCATGGGGCATTCCTCGGAATGGAAGCGTATCCGCCCCCGTACGGGGCGCGGGCTTCGCCGCGCCGAAAGGCCGCGGCATCACTCGTCTCCGTCATGGCAGACGAGATTCTACAATCAGAAGGATAATAATATCGCGGGGCCGTCGGCTAGTACCGGGCGAGTGTCGCCGGAAGCCCGGAAATGCTAAAATACGCGCAAGCGCAAGCGTCAGCGCGCCGGAGGAAACGATGCCCAAGCGAGGTATTGTCCTCATAGACTTCAAGTATGAGTATTCCCCCGGCGGAGGCTTCGAGCTCGTCGGGCCCGAGGCGGTCGCGACCCGCGCCGTCTACGCCGCATTCGCCTTCTTCGGCGTGCGCATGCTCGGGACCGGGGCCTGGGCGAGGGAGCCGGAAGCCTGAAGCCGAAGCGCAGTCCCCTTCTCGGGGAAGATCGGGATCGCCCCGCCGGGGCCGGGGTAGAGCCGTGAGCGGCCGCCTCGCATTGAGGGAAAGGGTCAGGTTCGCCTATCAGCGAGCGAAGGGCGTGCCTATCGAGAGCGATCTCCGTCCCTACGCTTCCGTCGCTCGGGAAGCGCGGAGCATGGACCTGAGCGCGGCCGTCCGGCCCGAGCTCGAGTCGCGCGCTCGCGAACTCCGGGCCCGACTCCGCGCCGGCCTGGACCCCACGGCGGCGATGCCTTTATGCTTCGCCCTCGCGGCGGAGGCTTGCAGGAGGACTCTCGGCCTCGAGCCCTACGACGAACAGCTTATCGCGGCCGCCGCCATGTGCCGGGGAAGAGTCGCCCAGATGCAAACCGGCGAAGGGAAGACACTCGCCGCGGCCTTCGCCGCCTCCTTCGGCGCCATGCGCGGAAGGGGGCTCCAGGTCCTGACCGCCAACGACTATCTGGCCCGCAGGGACGCTGAGTGGATGAGGCCGATCTACGAATGGCTCGGCCTGTCCGTCTCGTCCATTTCCGGGCGCTCGACCGCGCGGGAGCGCCGAGCCGCGTACCTCGCCGACCTGACCTACCTGACCGCGCGGGAGCTGGGCTTCGATTATCTCCGCGACGGCCTGGTCTACGACAGAGCCGACCTCGTCCAGCGGCCCTTCTCGTCGGCCATAGTCGACGAGGCCGATTTCCTCCTAGTCGACGAGGCGAGAATTCCCCTGGTGATCGCCGGCGGCGCGCGAGGCGACGGTGTCGACGTCCGCGCCGTGGACCGGCTCGCCCGCTCACTCTCCCGCGGCGTCGATTACGAAGTCGACCCGGAGGGAAGGAAAGTCCTCCTTACCCTCGAGGGCCAGTCGATGCTCGAGCGTTTCACCGGCGGGGACGCGGCTTCCGAGGAGCGTCTGTCCCTCGTCAAGGCCAGGCTGTTCGCATCCCTGCATGCCATCTGCCTCCTCGCGCGAGACGTCGATTACGTGGTGAAGGAGGGCGAAGTAAAGCTCGTCGACTCCTTTACCGGCCGCGTAGCGGAGCGGCGCCGCTGGCCTTGGGGCATCCAGGCCGCCCTGGAGGCGAAAGAGGGGCTCGAGATCGGGCCCGAGGGCAGGATCTATGGTTCGATCGCCGTCCAGCACCTGATGGCGCTCTTTCCGAGGATGGCGGCGATGACGGCTACCGCGGTCCCTGCCGCGGCGGAATTCGCCTCGGCCTACGGTATGGCAACCGTCGTCATTCCGCCCGCGCGACCCTCGGCCCGGCGCGATCTTCCCGACGCGGTCTTCTGGACCGCTTCGGCAAAGCGGCGCGCGCTCGTCGCGGAGATCGCCGGCGCGCACGCCTCGGGCCGGCCCGTCCTCGTCGGCACGGGATCGGTGCGCGAGTCCGAGGAGCTCGCGGCCTCCCTCGCCGAAAAAGGCCTGCGTTGCATCGTGCTCAACGCCAAGAACGACGAGGAGGAGGCTCTCATGATTTCGCGCGCCGGCTCGCTCGGCGCGATCACGATCTCGACGAACATGGCGGGCCGGGGCACGGACATCCGGCTCGGAGAGGATCCGAGGATCGCCGAGATCGGCGGCCTCTACGTCATAGGGACAAATAAGCACGAAACCCGCAGGGTGGACGATCAGCTCCGCGGAAGGGCGGGACGCCAGGGCGAACCCGGGTCGACGCGATTCTTCCTGAGCCTCGAGGACGAGCTCTTCGAGCGCTACGGGGTCCGCGATTTCCTGCCGGAGCCCTACAGGTCGGGGCCCGCGGAGGGAGTCTCCGAGCTCCCCATCGACGATCCGATCGTCCGGAAGGAGTTCGCCCGCGCGCAATCCATCATCGAGGGACAGAACTCCAGGATCCGGCGCTCGCTCCGCAGGTTCTCCCTCATCGTCGAATTCGACCGTCGCTTCCTGCGCTCGCTCCGGGACGGCGCCCTCGTCGCGGGCGTCTTCCCCGCCGCCGTCGAATCGGCCCTTGCCGGCGAGCTTGTAGCGGAGGCGGGCCCCGAGCGGGTCGCCGCCGCGCGACCCGCGATGCTCCTGGCCTTCCTGGCGAGGGTCGATGCGACATGGGCGGTCCATCTGGCCCTGGTCGAAGACCTGAAGGAGGGCATGGACCTTCAACGGTACGCGGGCAAAGATCCCGGGATCGAGTACCTTCGCGTGGTCGGAGAGGCTTTCGAGGCGGAGATGCGGGATCTCTTCGCGGCGGCGATCGGCGACTGCCGGGCCATTCTCGAGGGGAAGGCGCCGGAAGCCGTCCCGGAGGCGCCGGACAGACCGTCGTCGACCTGGACCTACGCCGTCGAGGAGGATCTGGGCCTGGACTTCGATCTCGACCTCGTCGCGGGTCCGGGCGCCTTGGCCCTGGGACCCCTGGCGCCCCTCCTCTCGTTCGCGGCGCGGGCGGCGGGGGCGCTGGCGAGAAGGAAGAGCCGCGTTTCCCTTTGACTCGAGGGGCGTCCCGGAATAATCCTTTCCATATGGAAACAAAAGAAATCAGGGCTTTCTTCGACGGCCTCAACCTCGACTACCTCGCGGTCCATCGGAAGAAGGAAGATCTCTTCTGGTCCACCCATATGGCGACGAGCGAGGATCACGCAGGCTTCGTCGAAGCCGAAGCGGCCTTCAAGGCCTTCGTCTCGGATCCCAGGAAGCTCGCGGCCGTGCGCGAGCGGATAGGCGTCCTGGAGTCGCGCGGCGCCGCGGGCGAGAACGGCTCCGAGTACGCCGAGCTTCTCGCCGGGCTGCGCGGTTGGCGCGCCCTCTTCGAGGCCAACGTGATCGAGGGCGAGTCGGGGCGGGCCGATATGGGCAGGATAGTCGCCCTCGAGGCCGAGCTCTTCGGGAAGCGGCAGAAGCGCAGACTCCGCCACATCAACGAAAAGGGCGAGGTGGAGGACGCGACCTTGGGCGCCCTCCTGACCAACCAAGCGGCTAACCCCGACGAGACCGCCCGCGAGAGCAGCCTTTCCGCCCTGCGGGGCCTCGAGGAATGGATCCTGGCGAACGGCTTCACGGAGATAGTAAAGGCGCGCAACGCCTTTGCGCGCGGCCAGGGCTACCGCGACTTCTTCGACTACAAGGTGAACAAGTCCGAAGGGATGACGCCCGAGGAGCTGTTCGAGATCCTCGACGACTTCGAGGGCCGGACGGCCTCGGCCAACGCGCGCGGCCTGGCCTCCCTCGAGCGCGCCTACGGTCCCGGCGCGCTCAAGCCCTGGAACCTGCGATTCCGCATGGGCGGCGAGGTCCTGCGCGAAACCGATCCCTACTTTCCCTTCGCGCTCGCTCTCGAGCGTTGGATCGCGAGCTTCAGTCGCCTCGGCATCGCGTATCGCGGCGCGATCCTGCGCCTGGACCTCCTCGAGCGCGAAGGCAAGTACCAGAACGGCTTCTGCCACGCTCCGGTCCCGGCCTTCTACGACTGCGGGACCTGGGCCCCGGCCCGCATCAACTTCACCTCCGAGGGCAGGCCGATGCAGGTAGGCTCGGGGCTGGGCGCGATAAATACGCTGTTCCACGAAGGCGGACACGCGGCCCATTTCGCCAACGTGACGCGCAACTCTCCCTGCTTCTCCCAGGAGTACCCTCCCACCTCCATGGCCTACGCCGAGACCCAGTCGATGTTCTGCGACAGCGTCCTCGGCGACGCCGACTGGCTGACGCGCTACGCGAAGAGGGCCGACGGGACACCGATGCCGTCCGAGCTTATCAGGAAGCGCATCGAGAGGAACCAGCCCTTCCGAGCCTTCGGCGAGCGCATGCTGCTCGTCGTGCCCTATTTCGAACGCAGTCTCTATGCCTTGAGGGATTCGGAGCTCGCGGCGGACAGGGTCCTCGCCCTGGCGCGCGAGGCGGAGAGGCGGATCCTCGGCGTCGAGAGCTCGAGGCCCCTCTTGGCCGTTCCCCACCTCCTCAACCAGGAGTCCGCGGCCAGCTACCACGGCTACCTCCTCGCCGACATGGCGGTCTACCAGACCCGCGCCTGGTTCCTCGATACCTACGGCTACATAGCCGACAACCCCGAAGTCGGAAGGCTCCTCGCCGAGAAGTACTGGGCGCCGGGCAACTCCCTCACGCACGACCAGACGTTGAGGGCCCTCACGGGCGCGGGCTTTTCCGGCCGCGATCTCGCCGAGGCCTGCAATGCCTCGCCCGGCGAGGCGTGGGCGGCGGCCGAGGAGGCGATCGCCGCCTATCGCTCCCGACCCGGCGGCTCGGACTCCCCGTCGAGCCTCGGCGCCGACATCGCCATCGTTCACGGCGACGAGACGATTGCCGACAACTCGACCTCGGAGGCCAGGATGTGCGCGGACTTCGCAACCTGGGTGAGGGCGAAGTATCCGAGGGATTGAGCCGGCCTCCACTCGACGAGGCGAATCCTGCGCCCCTCGGGATCGGCCAATGCGACCGTCGCGGCCAGCCAATCGGCGAAGTGGGTGGCCGGGCCGAGCCCGCTCACCAGCGAGAGCTGGGCCACCGGTATCGATGCCTCGGGAAAGGCGAGCACCAGTGGGACGAACGTACAATGTCATAAAAATAGTATCATTATTCATCGACAGTTCCCACTCGTATTTCTCTTGCGCTACTGGTATTATGGCATGAGGGCGCGCCGAAAGAGGGGGAGTTGGACGTGAAAAACAACGGTTCCGAAAAAAGGGCTCAAATCGTTTACTTCTCGCATGGCGCGGGACCCTTGCCGATTCTCGGAGACTCGAGTCACAAGGCGATGGTGGATTTCATGCAGGAGTTGCCCGCGAAGCTCAGGAAGCCGGACGCGATCCTCGTTATCAGCGCCCATTGGGAAGAGGGTGTTCCAACGCTGCTGGGAGCGGACAGACCTAAGCTGTTTTACGACTACTACGGGTTTCCCGATGAATCCTACCAGATTATTTACCCAGCGCCTGGTAGCCCCGAATTAGCTGAGAGGATAGTTGCCCTTCTGAAGGAAAGAGGCATTTCCTCTCGCATTGACACGAGGCGAGGCTATGATCACGGTCTATTTATCCCGTTGAAGATGATGTACCCCGAGGCGGATATTCCCTCGCTGCAACTCTCGCTGGTACAGGGATTGGACCCGGCCGGGCACATCGCTCTTGGCGCAGCCCTTAATGGCCTCGTGGGCGACAATATTCTTGTCATCGGGTCGGGGTTCTCGTTTCACAACATGAGGGAGCTCTTGTCAGCGGGCTCGAAGATGCCTGATTCGCAGAACGATGCCTTCCAGGAATGGTTGATCGAAACCTGCACCGGCCCCTTCGCGCAGTGCAAGCAGCGGCTGATTGATTGGGAAAAGGCGCCCTCCGCACGTTACTGCCACCCTCGCGAAGAGCATTTGCTTCCATTGCATGTTTGCGTCGGCATGGCGGAGAAGCCGGCTCAATTGGTTTTCGACGACTACATCGCGGGGAAGCGCGCAGTAGCGTTCCTGTGGGGTTGAGCTGGGGAGTGTGTGTGAAAATTGAGTGGATAGACCGGGGTAGCACCCCTATTTTGTACGCAGATGGGAGGGGGCTCGAAAAGAATGAATTGCTATCTTTTGTAACACGAGTTCATGAGAAGTTACGCGAGAGCACGGTTTAAGGCCAATGAAATACACGCAATTAAGTCCGCCTTTGTTGGGATGAACCAAATCAACGAAAAACCCATTCGGCGCACAAACGGATGCATCTATGGAATGGCTCGTTATGTAAGACACCCTCCCCGATTTCGGCCGAGGCTCTGGTACCACTCACTCAATTTATTGGGTTCATTCCTCTACTATGCCCACGCATGAACAGCATTACCTTTGCTCCAAATTGATCTTGACAGAGGTCCGCAGGTAGCACACGATTACCTGAAATCTTATTCGGCTCCGTATTGGCCTGCCCTACAACCTGCCTTGTCATCACGAACCAATTCGAGATACCAAGGGAGAAAGATCATGAAAAGTGGAATGTGGCGGCTGAGCGCTCTGATGTTTGTGTTGACCCTAATTACCCTTTGGGGTTGTACCAAGGGGAACTATGTCGCGAAACCGAATGAAGAACTTTATGGCACCTGGACTAATGAAAGTATGACAGTTCAAAAAGAAACGATCTCTGCCACTGGATACAAGGCCTTCTCACATATATCTGACTCAGATTCTAATGCTGAAGCCACGACGCAGATAACTAACAAATGGAAAGACTCAGAAGGCAACATTTGGTACAAGACCCTCGGCACGGGTACATCTGGAGAGTGGGATGGATATAAATGGCAAACACTCCAGAAATTGAGTAAATCTGGGACAATGAGGGAAGAAGTAGTCCATGTAATAGGAACGGTAAAATCAGAATCCCCCTTCGATCCCAAAAGTTATCCGCCCACGATCGATCCCAAGAGCCCGAATTATTCTCTCTACTACCGAGCGGGGAATTAGGTTCATCTCAATTAAGGATCGCCCAAGCGGGCAGTAGCGTTCCTGTGGGGTTCATCTGCGACAGGCTCCCTCTACCTATAGCTCGCCTGGAACTCGCCCAGCTTCTCCACGAATTCGTGGATCAGATCCGTCTCAGGAAGAATCGTCGTGCGGAAGTGATGGGTCCCGGGCTTCTGGCCGAAGCCCGAGCCGGGGACGACGCAGATGCCTGTGGCCTCGAGGAGCTCGAGACAGTAGTCGTCGTCGGTCCTGCCCGCGGGGAGCGAGATGCGGGGGAAGGCGTACATCGCCCCGGCGATGCGCGTGCAATGGATTCCCGGTATGCCATTGAGCCCTCCGGTCAGGATGGCGGCGCGCGAGCGGAGCTCGGACATGATATGGTCCCGCTCGGAGACGTAGAGCTCGCGGCTGGGGCTGCCTTCGGCGGGCGGGGTCACCATGCAGTAGGTGACGACCTGGCCGGGCAGGTTCGAGCAGAGGCTGATCGACTGGAGCTTGGCGATCTGGTCCACGACCTCGCCCGGCACGTTGCGTATCTCCATATAGCCGCCTCGATGACCGCACTCGCCGATGAAGCCCTTCGAGCAGGAGTGGAAGGAGAAAAGCGACACGTCCGCGACGCCCATTTCCGTCATCACCTTCGCGAAGGAGTAGAAGCTGAAATCGGTGAGGTAGACGTCCTCCTGATAGACCTCGTCGGTGAGGATGGACAGGTCGTGCGAGCGCGCAAAGTCGATGATCATCGCGATGTTCTCGTGATCGAGGACGGAGCCTGTGGGGTTGCCCGGGTTGAGGACGCAGATCGCCTTCACCCTCACGCCCTTGCGCACCGCGTCCATGAAGGCCTTGTCGAGGAGCTCGCGCGACAGGCGCCAGTCCCGGTCCTCGTCGAGGTAGTAGGGCACCTGGCGCCCGCCGTACAAGGTGATGGTCGCGGAATAGAGGGGGTACTGCGGTATCGGCACCATGATGCCGTCGCTCGGTCCGGAGATGAGGACGCGAAGGGCCATCTGCACGGTCTTGCTCGCGCCGTCGCCGAGGAAGATCGATTCGGGATCCGCTTCGTCTCCGTCGCGTTCCGAGATGAAGCGCGACACCGCCTCGCGGATGACCTTGACGCCCTTGGACTCGGAGTAGGCGCCGAGGCCGTGCACGGTGCCTTCGAGGACGATGCGCGCCGCCTCCGCGACGTCGGCCGGGAAGACGGCGTCCTCTCCGCGCACGGCGGGAGAGTCGAGGAGGGCGGGATACTCGCAGAGGGCGAGGGTCTGGCGGATGTAGGTCAGGGGCTTCTGCCCGAGGGCCTGGGGATTGCCGATGTTGCCGTAGAGGATGCGCCTGCCCGAGCGCTCGAGCTCGGCCGCCCGCGCGACGATGGGGCCGCGCACGGCGTATTGCGTCTCGAGGACGGCGAGGCTGAGGTCGGTCAGGCGGACGGGCATGGAAGGCTCCTTACGAATATGACGACTCTGCCTGCGGAACGCCTTCGCGTTTCGGAGCAACTCGAGTCAGGATGCACGGATATCGTAGGTATTCGCGGCGAGGCGGCGAAGCGCGGAACGGCGCAGGCCCGATGCGAGTAGTGTGGACCCACGATATGCTCCGCGCATACGAATGCATTATAGCATCCTTCGTACCGGCGAGGCTATACTGAGGGACATGTCGGATCCTATCCTCGTCTCCGCGATAATCGGCATTCCAGCGATCGCCGTCCTCGTTCTCGCACTCGGCTGGATATCCTATCGCGGGATGATCCATTACCGGATTCGCGACGAGGCCTGGCTCCGACGCTCGGGCATAGAAACCGGCGAAATCGACGAGAGGCTTTTCGGCCTGCCATGGATAGAGGAGGAATTGGCTTCGCCCACCGGCTACACTCTCATGGTCCACGCCCTCGAGGGCGCGGAGGGAAGGTTCGCGATCTTCCACCACGGCATCGGCTCCGGCTGGGTGACCATGATCAAGTACATGGAGCTCTTCCGGGCCGAGGGATGGACCGTCGTCGCTTTCGACTCGCGGGGGCATGGCCGCTCCGGAGGGGGAAGACCCAGCTACGGCTACTTCGAGAAGGCGGACCTTAAGGCCGTCGCCGACTGGGCCTCCGCCCGCTTCGCGAGCGCCCGCTTCCCCCGCGAGGGCGGCTTCGTCGCCTTCGGCGAATCGATGGGCGCGGCGACGGTCCTACAGTACGCGCCCCTCGACCCCCGCCTGGACGCCGTGATCGCGGATTGCCCCTACTCCAGCGCGATAGGCGAACTCGATCACCGACTCAAATCCGCGATGGTCCCGAAACCTTTCCGCTCGCTGGTCATCCTGATCGCCGACGCTTTCTGCCTCCGTCTCGAAGGCTTCTCGCTGCGCGACGCGGATCCGAGCCGCGCCATCCTCGAGACGAGGATACCGATATTGTTCATCCACGGCCTCGAGGACCGCTACGTGCCCTGGCGCATGTCCGTCGTGATGGCGGAGACCAGGCGAAGGCGGCTCCCGGGCGCCACGACCGAGCTTCTTCTCGTGCCCGGCGCGAGGCACGGCGGCAGCGTCGGCGCCGACGGACCGCGCTACGCCGAAGCCCTGCGGACTTTCCTGGCCGAGGCGCTCCGGCGCTGAGCGGGGAGCCGGAGGCCGCCCCGGGACCGGCCGACTCTACACATTCCCGTCGTCTTCGGATATCCTTTCTTCCTGCCGGAGCGATCTCTTCCGAGGAGGACCGATATGCCGTTCGGTTTGCAGCCGATTCACCTCCTGGTGGTCGGAATCGTGGCGCTTGTCATCTTCGGGCCCCGAAGGCTGCCGCAGCTCGGGCGCTGGATCGGTCGGACTTTTACGGAATTCCGCAAAGGGACCCAGGAAATGTCCGCGACCCTCCGCGACGAAGTCGCGAAATCGACCGAGGAGGCTCCGCATCCTTCCACCCCCGATCCGCTCCATCGGGAATCGGCGACCGGCAATTTCTGCGTCAAGTGCGGCGCCCCCAATCCGTCCGACGCCAGATTCTGCAACAAGTGCGGGTCGCAGATTCCCGTTTGAGCTCGAGGGATAGGAGGAGGTCGCCGTGGCCGGCGGGGACATGAGCTTCCTCGCGCATTGGGAGGAGCTCCGGCGACGCTGCATCATCGCCGCGATCGCGGTCCTCATCGCCTCCGCGGCCTCCTTCCTGTTCGCGGATTACGTGCTGAACCTCTTGACCCTTCCCTCCGGGGGTCTGAGGCTTCGGGCCTTCAGCCTTCTGGACGGCATCATGATCAAGCTGCGCCTGGCCCTCTATACGGGACTGGTCGTCTCCTTCCCCGTTTGGGCCTTTCAGATCCTGCGCTTCGTAAGCCCGGGACTGAAGCCCGAAGAGAAACGCGGCTTGATTCCGCTTCTCGTCTCGGCGGTCCTGCTCTTCGCGGCCGGGACGGGATTCGGCTACTATCTGCTTTGGGGAATGATCCGCGTCCTCGTCCGGCTCTTCCCCGCCCAGGTGGAGTTCTTCCCCTCGGCGGTGGAGTACCTATCCTTCGTGGTCTTCTTCCTCCTGGCCTGCGGGATCGCCTTCGAGATGCCTTGTATGCTCATAGTCCTCGTACGATTGAGGTTCCTCAGGTCGGCCCTGCTCCGGGAAAAGAGACGGATCGCCTATTTCATCCTGTTCGCCTTCGCGGAAATAATAACGCCGGTCAGCGACCCCATCGTGGCTCCCCTCGCCGTGATGCTCCCCCTCGTGATCCTCTATGAGGCGAGCGTCATCGTCGCGCGACGCATCGAAGCGAAGCGCCCGACGGGATCGCAGCCTCTTCCCGCATAGTCGCGAGCCCTTCCTCAGAAGGGGAATCCGTCCTTCCCTTCCGCGGGAGGGGCGGTCCTGCCTGCCGGCGCCCCGCTTCCTTCTCTGCCCTGCGCACTTTTCACGCTTTCCCTGTCGCCCGGGCGGACCTGGAGGAAGCGCGCGCGGTCCTGCACCTTCAGTCCCTCGACGTGGATGGCTTTCCTCCCCTCTACCGGGCATGCGGTCTCGCAGGCGCCGCAGCCGATGCAGAGGGTAGAGTCCGTCGCGGGGCGGGGCAGGCCGCCGTCCGCCGGTATCGACATCGAGACGGCTCCGGTCGGGCAGTGCTCGGCGCAGGCGCCGCAGCGCGTCTTGTTAGTCACGACGATGCAGCGCTCGAGGGCGAGGGAGCTTTGGCCGAGGCGGGTGAGCTTCTTTTCCTCCAGAGGCAGCTGCCGAAGGGCGCCCGTGGGACAGGATCGGAGGCAGCGGTCGCACTCGAACTGGCAATAGGCGCGGTCGTAGGCGAGGTAGGGCTTGGCGGGATCCAAGATGCCCCACTGGAACTCGGCGGGCCGAATCACCCCGGAAGGACATACGGCGACGCAGCTGCCGCAGGCGGTGCAGGAGCCCAGGAATCGATCGACGCTTCCCGCTCCCGGCGGGGCGGCGGGGCGGCGTTCCTGCCCGTTCATGAAGACGGCCGGCTTCCGGTAGCGGCTGGAACCGCCGAGCAGGACGGCCCCCGCGACGCCGACGGCCGCGGCCGTTCCGAACGACAGAAAGCGCCGCCGGCTCGAGCCGGCGGCCGCTTCGGCCTCATCGGATGCGGGACGGGCGCGGCCGAATCGGATAGCCCCGCTCGGGCAGGCGGATACGCAATCGAAGCAGCGGACGCAGCGATCCTCATCGATGCCGGCGCCGGCCGGCCGCGCGCAGGAAGCCCGGCAGACACGCTCGCAGGCTCCGCAGCGGCTGCACTCGCTCGAGTCTATCCTCAGCCCGAACCAGGGCCGGAAGCTCGCCGCCCGCAATAGGGCGCCCGCGGGGCAGAGGGCGTTGCAGTACAGCCTGCCCGAGCTCACAGAAATCGAGCCGACGAGGAGGAGGGCCGCGCTTCCGACCAGGGCCCGCGCCCAGGCCCACGAAACCGTCACGGTCGCCACGGCGAACGAGCCGACCGCGCCCGATAAGGCCGCGAGGCCGTTGTTCGCCAGATCGGCCAAGGGCCTGAGGAGACCGGCGCCGATTTTGCCGAAAGCCGAAAACGGCTCGAGGAGACCCAGGAGGATGGTCGACCCCGCGACGGCCGCACCTGCCGCGAGAACGAATGCTCCCGCGTGGAAGGGAGCGCGGGCGGGCCGGTAGCCCCGCGAACTCGCGCGTCCGCTCTCTGCGCGCCGTCCCATCAAGGCTCTCGCGGCCTTGCCCGCCCGAATGAGGCCGTCCTGCATCGCTCCCAGAGGGCAGAGGCAGGCGCAGTAGACTCGCCCGAACATGGCGGTCAGGAGGAGTACCGCCAGCGCGATCGCGATCGCGCCGCCCAAGGCTCCCGTCGCCGCCTCGGATAGGGCGCGGAGCAGCGCGGGGAAGAATTGCAGCTTGGGCAGGACTCCCGCGAGCGCCGCGGCCTCGGAGCCCGAAAACGCGAAGGCGGCGGCATAGAGTAGAAATACCGTCGCCGAGGCCGCGACCCGGATGCGGGCATAGGCCGATCGACGGGCGATTCCGGATTTCGTTCCTCCCATGGCGACCTTACAGGACTATTCGCCTGATATCGAGCGAGTCGAGATCGTCGGTCCCGACCTTGAGCGCCGCCGCGCGGCCGATGTACTCGAAGGAACCGGGACCGGCGCCGAAGGCCTTGGCGGCGGCGGCGTCGGCCGCGACGATGTCGGGACAGAGTATCTGCATGCCGAGCTCCGCGTATCGGCTCCCGCCGTTGCCTCGGGGCCCGCCCGTGAGCATGACCTTGGAGGCGTCGACGACATTGAGTGTCGGCCGGACGGCGAGCGCCACATCCGCTATGCACGCGTCGAGACCCTTGAAATGGAACTCTTCCCTGTCCCAGACCGTCCCCATGAGATTCTTGAGGCTGCAGGTCATGCCGGCGCCCCCGTGGCTCTTGAGCACGGGCAGATTGATGACGGCATCCGCCTCCAGGATGAGCTCGTGGACTTTGGTGCCGGCGAGGACCTTGGAACCCTTGACGGCGACTTCCTGATAGTAGGACTCGGCGGCCGCCGGCGCGATCGTGGCGCCCGCGGACTTGGCCGCGTCCTCGATACCGGAGTTCTTGTAGCATGCCTGCCACGAATCGCAAGGGTGGTCGAAAACATATACCCGCTTGGCTCCCGCGGCCAGGCAGGCTTCGACGACCGTCGCCACGAGGGCGGGACTCGTATTGGCGGCTCGATCGGGAGAGACATCCCAGCCTATGTTGGGCTTGACCACGACTGAGCCGCCCCGGCGCACGAAGCGCCCCATGCCTCCCAGCGCGGCGATGCCCGCCGCGAACATCGCGTCCGGCGCGCCTCCGCGAACCGCCACGAGATAGGGAAAGGCCGCGGCGGTCCTGACTCCATAGGCATCGTCTCGACGAGCTCCCTCGTCCGTTCCGTCCAGGCCGGAGCCCGGACGCCGCTGCGCTCCGAATAGCCGCGCCGGACCGTAGAGCAAGGCCGCGCCGGCGGCCCCGCATGCCGCCATTCGTGAAAGGAACTCGCGTCTATTCATTCGTCTCTCCCTCGAGGCCGCGCTCGGTACCCCTATGGTCCACAGTCTCCACCCCGTGCGGAGGATGGTCAAGCATTCCGGAACCGTCTCGGCCGCGGACCCCCAGTGTCCCAAAGCGGCCTTTTCCAGTATCTTCACAGCAGATGACCGAGACGCACGATACGGCGGTCCGCCCCGAGCGAGCCTTACTCGTCGGGGTACAGACCGATAAGATCCCGAAGGCCGAGGCCGAGAGCCTCCTCGCCGAGCTCCGAGGCCTGGCCTCCACTATGGGTCTCGAGGAGGCGGGACGCATGCTAGTCCGCGTTCGGGAGCGGAGCGCGGCCCTCCTCCTCGGGACGGGCAAGGCAGACGAGATCGTCGCGGCGGCCAAGGCCGAGGCCGCCGACTCCATCCTCTTCGACCATCAGCTCTCGCCGACGCAGCAGCGCAACTGGGAGGAGCTTTCGGGGCTCAAGGCCTACGACCGCAACGAGCTCATCATTCGGATTTTCGCGAGCCGCGCCCGCACCAAGGAGGCGGTCCTCCAGGTCGAGCTCGCCCAGCTCGAGTATTCCATGCCGCGCCTCGCGCATTCCTACGAGGCCCTGTCGCGGCAGCGCGGCGGGCGCTACGGCACCAAGGGTTCGGGCGAGCAGAAGATCGAGCTCGACCGGCGCGAGATCGAGCGTCGCATCCACGAGATCAAGGAAGAGCTCAAGGACCTGCGCCGCTCGCGCGACGTTCAGCGCGCGAGGCGCGAGAAAGCGTCGGTGCCCAGGGCGGCCATCGTGGGTTATACGAACGCCGGAAAGTCGAGCCTCCTCAACGCCCTCGCGAGCGCGGACGTCCTCGCCCAGGACAAGCTCTTCGCCACGCTCGATCCCACGACGCGGCGCATGTCGCTCAGCAAGGGCGGCTCCCTCCTGCTCACGGATACCGTCGGCTTCGTCCGCAACCTGCCGCACCACCTGGTGGAGGCGTTCAAAGCCACTCTCGAGGAGGCGGCCCAGGCGGATCTGCTCGTCGAGGTGGTCGACGCCTCCGACCCCGAGGCCGAGCTCCATATGGAGGCCACGGACAGGGTGCTGCGCGAGATCGGCGCCGGCGAAGTGCCCCGCGTCATCGTCCTCAACAAGACCGATCTCGTCGTCGATCCGGCTTTCCTCGAGGGCTGGAAGGAGCGTCGCCCCGACGGGCTGCTCTGCTCGGTGAAGACCGGCGCCGGCATGGTCGAGCTGTCGGCCGCCGTGGAGGACAGGCTCACCGCCGCCTCGGGGGAGCTCCGCCTGCGCGTCCCCGACAGCGATTACGCGATGGTCGCCCTGCTCCACCGCGAGGCCTCGATCCTCGAGGAGGGCCGCGACGAGGAAGCGACGGTCCTGCGGGTCCGCCTCCCCGAGAGACTCGAGTCGAGGTTCGAAAGATTCAGGGTCGAGGGCTAGCGAACTGCTCTCGCTCCGCGTTCCGCTTCTCCTCGCCGCGTCCATCTGGCTCGGCGCGTCCTCCGCGGGCTCTGCCGCTCAGGGAGCCGCGCTGCCGGTCGGCGATTTCTCGGGGGGGCTGGATTCCGGGGGGACGCCGGCCGGCTGGCATCTGGTGAGGCGCGCGGGGGTCCCGGAGCTCCGCATCGAGAGCGGCCCATTCTTCGCCTCCCTCGAAATGCGAAGCGCAAAATCCTCGTTCGGCCTTCAACGCGATCTCTCAGTGGACCTGCGCGCCTATCCCAGGCTCGCCTGGAAGTGGCGAGCCGACGTGCTTCCCTCGGGGGGCGATTTCCGATCGGCTTCCAAGGACGACCAGGCCGCCCAGCTCTATATCGCCTTCTCGCGGACTCGAGTGATAGGCTACGTCTGGGACAGCACCGCGCCCGCCCAGACCCATGGCGACGCGCAGGGCATACCGCCTTTCGCGCGAGTGAAGGTTCTCGTGCTCCGCTCCGGGACGGCCGAGGCGGGGCGTTGGCTGACCGAGGAAAGAGACTTGGTCGCGGACTATCGCCGCCTGTTCGGAGAGGATCCCCCCTCGCAGAAGGCGGTTGGCATGAGGCTGTACATCAACTCGCAGCACACGGGAAGCGACGCGTCCTGCGCCTTCGCGGACATCGTCTTTCTCGCCGCGGGACCTTAACGGCCCGGCTCCCGCCGATGGCCGTCCGCAGGCGGAAGGAATTCCGAGAATTCGTACTCGATCCGGCCGTCGTCGCGGACTTGAACAGTGGAGTGGCCTTTTCTGGCGAGGCCGTCGAGGACGCGCTCCGCCTCCTCGATGCTCATCGAGCAGTCGAGGGCTACGAGGGCGGGAGTCAGGCGACCGCCTTTCTCCCGGGCCGTCCTGAGGACTGCCCTCTCGTTCTCAAGGGCGCGCTCGCGCTCCCCGAGCCTCCTGGCCGCCGGCGCGGCTCCGCGCGCGGCGATCATGCCCGAGAGGCCGCGGGCCGCGGGAAGGAGGCCGCCGAACAGGGCGCCCAGGAGGGCCCAAACCTGATGACCGCCGAGGGCCCAGAAGGCGATGAAGCCGCCGCCTACCACGAGGCCGGTCACGAGGGACTCGGCGTGGCTTCTCGGTCGATCGCGGTTCCGCGGCATAGTCGTCCCTATTATTCGCCGCTCTTCACGAAATACTGCAGCAGCTGGACGATGTAGTAGAGCTTCTTGTAGGTATCGACGAGCCAGGCCTTGAGCGGACGCGGGCTCTGGCCCTCGACCTCCTTCCAGTTTATGAGTATCTCGTGGTGCGGCTTGGCGAGGTCTTCGATAAGGTTCTTGAGCTGCCGGCCGACGCCTATGAGGTTGACCGCGGCCCGGCTGATCATGGCCGTGGCCTTGTCGTTCGTCTCCTTGAGCGCGCTGCGCAGGTACTTCACCGCGTCCTTGTCGCGATCGGCCTTCGCCAGAGACGACCGCATGCGGGTACCGAGCTCCCCTTCGTCGGCCAGCTCCTCGTCGAACTGCAGTATCTTGTCGGAAACGTCCATTATCGCGTGATAGCAGTCGGAGAGCTGCTGGGACTGCAGGTTCGCCGTCCATTGCCCGCGGATTATGAAGAGGTCGACGAGCTCGCGGATGTCCTTCTTGAAGTAATCCATCAGATAGGCCTTGAGGTAGTTCATGGCCACGGGCTGCGTATAGCCTCCGAGCATCTTCTTGGCGAAGACTACATTGGCCTTCTCGGTGTAGTTCTTCATCCGGAGGATTACGCCCGTTCCGAAGACCTGTCGCGCGATCTCGTCGATCTTCGAGTTGCGTCTCTCCTGGACGATGCGCTGTATGACGGTCTCGATCTGGGTCTTCAGCTTCTGGAGGAAGGGCTCGACGATGCGGTCGCTCGGCTTGTGCGGCTTGCTCTCCCAGGCCGGGTCCTCCTTGAGGTGCCTGACGATCTGCTCCAGGACGGCGCTCTTGCGCAGCTCCGAGGCCTCGGCCACGAACTTGGACCACGCATCGACGGGGACGACGTCGATCTTCTTATAATCCTTGAGCGCGCCGAAGATGCGCGGCCAGTCCGTCTCGAAGTCGAGGGCGCCGAAGACCTCGAGGAAGTCCTGGAGGTCGTCGACGACGTACTCGCCGTTGATCGACTCGAACTTGGGCCTGTAGGAGAAGCCGCGCTCCGGGAGACCCGAGTCGAATTTCTTGAGCAGGAAATAATAGTCGAAGTTGACGAAGTTGATGAAAGCGAGGAGGGTATCGTAGGCGTCGTCGATCATCCTGCTCCTCTCGCCGTCGAAGACGATGAAGAGGGAGTTGAGGTCCCGTTTGGTCTCCTCCTGGACCTCGGCGAGGGAGAGAGTCTTGGCGCGCTCGACGATGTAGGCCTCGGTGAGGCGCTCGGAGAGCTCTCGCTGCTCGGGCGCGAGGAAGCTCTCGATGACGAAGGAC
>Ga0181535_10000917_pt1 | contig 40814 bp, 50 predicted proteins | sample PEATcosm2014_Bin_44_FD_119774 | JGI IMG/M metagenome (GOLD analysis project Ga0181535, IMG submission 119774) | Peatland microbial communities from MTU Mesocosm Facility, Houghton, MI, USA - PEATcosm2014_Bin17_30_metaG | ecosystem: Environmental > Terrestrial > Soil > Wetlands > Peat | place... | reverse complement strand
TTCGATCCGCAGCATTGCGCAGGAGGTGGGCTGCTCGCAGATGGCCATGTATCGGCACTTTCCTGACAAGGAGGCTCTGATTCGCCACCTCTGCACCGAACTCTACCAGCGATTCACCACCCAGCTGCATGACAAATTCGATTCTCTGCCGGACCCCAAGGAGCGTTTGCGCCAGGCACTTCGGAACTTTGTCCTCCTGTCCGTCAAGAACCCGCATCATTATCGTTTGACCTTTCTTGTGCCGGCGGTGGACGAACAGGGGTTGGAGATGCGTCACGCGGTAGCCAATCCGGCCATCTCCTATTTCAGGGAGAATCTTAGGCTTGCGCTTCCACAGGGCAGTTCGGACCAATTGGTGGAGGAGCGTTTACATCAGATTCTTGCTTCGCTTCATGGCATGACCATCATGCTGATTACCAACCCTCGGGCCTATAAGCTCACCAGGGACGCGGCTCTCCGGCAACTGGAATCCGCATTTGATATTTTCCTGAACGCGCCGGACATCCCAAGAATTACAGGATGATTGCCAGATTCTTGGCCACTCATTCCGACCGGAATGAGTAGTTGACGCTGAACACGGCCAGGTGTCCTCCGAGAAGCCGGTTTCGAAGTGCACTGGCCGACTTTAGGGGAGTAATCCGGGAAAAACTGTAACGCGCAGAAAGCACTACCGATATTCAGATTCTTGTTCTACCTCACACTGTCGCGGGCTTGGCGTTGCCTCCGTGCCACAACCGTGCGGGTAGTACACAAGTGGTAATTGACGCATAGCCGTCATCCGCCCAGAACTACGCAGCGCCGCGTAGTGGCAATCGCGTCGGCATCCCTGCGATTCATGCTGCGAAATATTGCTGAGCTACTTTTTCTCTGCCTAGCCGAACGTGGCCAGACTCACATCGAAACCTGTACATGGTATAAAAGAGACCAGATGCAACGGTCGACACCTGACCTAAAGGAGATTTAGTTTCAGGAGTGTTGCTATGCCCCGCGCCAAAACGAAAGTCATTCGCCCCTTGCTCGGCAAGGCCCCGACAGGAATTCAAGGACTGGATGAAGTCGCAGGCGGAGGCCTGCCCAAAGGCCGTGTCACCCTGGTATGCGGCAGCGCAGGATCCGGCAAGAGCTTACTCGCAATGGAATTTCTCGTGCACGGCGCTGTTCGATACGGTGAACCCGGCGTGTGCATGGACTTCGAAGAAACCGAGGAGAAGCTGACGGCCAATGTCGCATCGCTGGGTTTTGATTTGCGCGCGCTTGCCAAGTCCAAGAAACTGCTGGTGGACCACGTTTCCATTGAGCGAAACCAGATTGCCGAGACGGGAGAGTACAACCTCGACGGCCTTTTCATCCGTTTGGCCCACGCAGTCAAAGCGATCAAAGCAAAACGCGTTGTTCTGGACAGCATTGAGGCACTTTTTTCCGGATTAAGTGACTCAACGATGCTGCGAGCAGAACTCCGTCGGCTATTCCAGTGGCTGGAAGACCACAAGCTCACGGCTGTCGTTACCGGGGAAGCGGGAGAGCACACGCTGACCCGTCACGGGTTGGAGGAATATGTCGCCGACTGCGTGATTTCGCTGGACCACCGCGTAACCGAACAGATTTCAACGCGGCGATTACGAATCGTCAAGTACCGGGGCACCTCCCACGGTACCGATGAGTATCCGTTTCTAATCGATCGCGAGGGCATCTCGGTGGTGCCGATCACCTCACTGGCACTTGCCCACAAAGCATCAACGGACCGCGTTTCAACGGGAATTGCCACTTTGGACGAGATGATGGAAGGTAAGGGAGTCTTCCGTGGGAGCAGTGTGCTGGTGACGGGCACTGCGGGAACCGGGAAGTCCAGCCTGGCAGCAAGCTTCGCCAGCGCCACCTGCGCCCGTGGCGAACCTTGTCTCTATTTTGCTTTTGAAGAATCTCCCAGCCAAATTCTCCGTAATATGCGCTCGGTTGGCATTGATCTGGAGTGGTGGGTAAAAAAGGGTTTACTGCACTTCCATGCGATGCGGCCAACCAGCATCGGCCTGGAAGGACATTTGGCTGCTATTCACAAATTGGTCGCCCAGCTTCGACCCAGCGTTGTGATCATCGATCCGATCACGAACCTGGTTTCGGCCTCAGGTACTTATGGCGTTAAATCGATGCTCATGCGCCTGGTTGATTTTCTAAAGGTGGAACAGATCACCTCGATGTTCACGAATCTGACCTTCGCAGGCGATCCCCAGGAGAGAACCGCAGCGGCCGTCTCCTCCCTTATGGACACCTGGATTGTGTTGCGGGACAGCAAGCCCAATGGACGGCAGCGACGCGAACTTCACGTTCTAAAATCCCGCGGCATGGCACATTCACGCGAAATTCGTGACCTAACCGTAAGTAACCGCGGCATAGAGTTGGGTATCGTGCTGAAGGACGATACGCTGGCGACGACCAGCTCAGACCCAGGTGCAGACGCGGCGACCGAGTAGCATTTTGGCCCATCTGGACCAGACATCGAGCACGACATGAAGAAGAGTTCAGCAACGAAGCTCCGTCCTGCCAAGAGCAGCAAGAGTGACTTTTGGCGATTGCGGCTTTACATCGCAGGCCAAACCACTAATTCGATTCTGGCGATCAGCAACCTCAAGAAGATTTGCGAGGAACAACTGCAGGGCAAGTACCGTATCGAAGTCATCGACTTACTGGAGAAGCCACAACTAGCTAAGGGCGATCAGATCATTGCAATTCCGACCCTGGTGAGAAGGCTCCCGCCGCCGGTCAAGAAAATCATTGGCAATCTTTCCAAGACCGAGAGTGTCATCGTGGGGTTGGATCTTCAACCGATGCGCTGAAGTAAGGACTCTAGTAGCAGATGTCTAACAAGCGAACGCGTTTCGACGACCGAGTCCTCAAAGAAGGGCTGACTGGCAAAGTCGGTGGGCCTAAAGGAACTCGCGGAAATCTCGGACAATCCCCACGCAAACTGCCGTCATCCACGCCACCTGATCGGCAAGGAAAGATTTTAGCTCGGATGAAGACTGCGGAGGAGACCCTAGCCGCCATAAAGTCCGGCGAAGTGGATGCTTTGATGGTTTCGGGCCGTCGCGGGCCTAAGGTGGTCACTCTGGCAGGTGGAGAACCTGCTTATCGCATGCTGGTGGAGGCCATGAGCGAAGGCGCGGCAACTCTATCCTGGAATGGCGAGGTGCTCTACTGCAATCGCAACTTCGCACAACTGATTCGCAGGTCACCAGCAAAAGTTATCGGAATTGCGGTTCAGTCGCTGGTTGGGAAAACAGAACGAGACAGATTTGACGCTCTCCTGGCGGAGGCTCAAAAAGGAGTTGCAAGAGGCGAATTCAACCTGCGTTCCGGCGATGCGAGTCTGGTCCCGGTCTATTTGTCCCTTAACAGGTTTCAAGGATACGAAGGCCTTGCCCTGGGCATGGTGATAACCGATCTGAGCGAGCAAAACGCAAGCAGATTGAAGAGATCAAACAAACCGAAGCAAGGCGTCGACTTTTGCTGGAACGTGTGCTTTCGGCGCAAGAGGAGGAAAAGCGCCGCGTTGCGCGTGAATTGCACGACGAAGCTGGCCAGTTGCTCACGTCTCTCTTGGTCGGCCTGCGCACTCTGGAACACTCCCAGAATCTGGCAGATGCCAAGGTCCAAGGGGAATGGCTCCGGACAATCACGGTACGGGCAATCGACGAGATTGGACGGTTAGCCCGCGGACTTCACCCGGCGGTGCTGGACGACCATGGCTTGGGTGTAGCACTGAGCCGATGGGTTGACGAGTTTGCAGCAACCCACAAGATAGCTGTGGATCTCACGCTGGGCGCACTGGACTCCATCAGCCTGCCGTCGGTAGTCCAGATCGGGTTGTATCGCATTCTCCAGGAGGCCCTGACCAACGTTGCAAGACATTCGGGCGCCAGGCAGATCAGCATCATATTCGCGCGTTCGACCTCGGCCCTGGAGGTAGCAGTCATCGATGACGGATGTGGTTTTAATGCTGACGCGGTGGCTGTCTCATCGCATCGTTTGGGGATTCAGAGCATGCAGGAAAGAGTAGCCATGTTGGGTGGAACGATCAGTTTCATCTTCCCCGGCAAGGGGACCAAGGTTCTGGTCCAAATCCCACTTCACAGCCAGGATCTTCCGTCCCCGGTGGGGAAAGCGAGTACTTAAGAATGCCGCCGCGAACGCACAAGATCAGAATCACGATCGCGGATGATCACGCAATTCTCCGCGCGGGGCTAAGAATGCTGATCAACGCCCAGGCCGATATGGAAGTTGTCTCAGAAGCTCCCGATGGAGAAACAGCAGTTCAAGCGGCACAGGAAACGCAACCGGATGTGGCATTGCTGGACCTCACCATGCCTGGGGCCGGGGGCATGAGAGCGCTTCAGGAGATCACGCGAAACTGCCCCCAGATCCGGGTGATCATCCTCACGATGCATGATGACGCTGCCTATTTGCGAGCGGTATTGGCCGCTGGTGCCTCTGGTTACGTGTTGAAACGGACCGTGGATACGGAGCTGCTTACAGCCATACGAGCGGTGCATCGCGGAGGGACATTCGTGGACCCGAGTCTGGCCAACGTTTTTGTCCAGGATGCGCTATTAAAGAAAGGCGCAAAGTCTGGTTCCAAGCTGCCGGTGAACGTCCTCAGCCATCGTGAGCAGCAGGTGCTCGAACTTGTAGCGCAGGGATACAGCAGTCCACAAATCGCCAAACGGATTCTTGTGAGCGTGAAAACTGTGGAAACGTATCGTGCTCGTATCGCTGACAAACTCGGGCTGCGGACGCGCAGTGAATTCGTTCGGTATGCAGTCCGGACGGGAAAATTAACCGCAGAATCGCTGGAGAATTGAACCGCGCCGCTCGGCTCGGTAGTGGAGTCCATCTAGGCCATCGTGTCCGGAATTTCCCCGACAAAGCCCTTCATTTTTAGCAGCATCCCCGATACCCCCTCTATCGGACTTGTTGCATCCTGAAGAGGGGTTACAAATGCCTGTCAAATGTGCGGTCGTGATGGAGAAAAGAGAACGGAAGACTCCAGGTAACCCGCGTGCGCCTTTGTCCCTGGTCGCAGATCATGAAGCGGCGTTCAGACCAGCAAAGAGGGGTGCCTCACCTGAACAGACTATCGCATTCGATCCCCGTGCTTTTCTTCAAAAACTTTCCGATGGAAAAAGTAAACAGGAATACCAGGATGATGAGTCCGTCTTTTCGCAAGGGGACGTGGCGGATGCGGTGTTCTACATCCAGAGCGGTAAGGTGAAGCTCACTGTAGTTTCCAAGAGCGGCAAAGAGGCGGTGGTTGCCATTTTGCCACAAGCCAGCTTTTTCGGTGAAGGCTGTTTAGCGGGGCAACAACTCCGCATGGCCACGGCCGGCACGGTTGGACGCAGCACGATCCTTCGGTTGACAAAGCAGGCGATGGCAGCGTTGCTTCATCAGGAACCGGAGTTTGCCGAACGCTTTCTTGCCTATCTTCTTTCCCGGAACATTCGCATGGAAGCGGACCTCGTCGACCACCTCTTCAACTCCAGCGAAAAGCGCCTGGCTCGGCTTCTTTTGTTGATGGCCAACTTTGGTCAGGAATCGAAACCGGTACCGCTGATTGCGAAAATGAACCAGGAAACCCTGGCAGAAATGATCGGCACAACCCGTTCGCGAGTCAGTTTCTTTATGAATCGGTTCAGGGAAATGGGCTTCATCGAATACAGCGGCGGTGGGATGAACGTCCACAGTTCACTGGTCAGCGTTGTGCTTCACGACTAGTGGCCAGTGTTGGCTCTGAAGCTTTGAATCCTTGGGATAGCTGCGATCGGTCCAGCACGAAGATGTGTATCGGCCCTGAGCAACACATCGAAGCACCAAATCCTTGCAGTTGACGACGAACCGAACGTTCGCGAAAGTTTGGCCGGGTTGCTGGCGATGAAGGAGCGGATGAAAGCCGGGGGACGATGACCGGATGTTTCCGCACAGCCGCAAGACCGGCCCAATGGTTCACAAACAGATCATGGGCCGGGTGATTCAACCCGTAGCACGCAGCCTCGGCCTGCCGCACATCACCTGGAGGCTTCTCCGTCACTGGGGCACGACGCAGATGGTCGAAAGCCACGTGCCGCTGAAGGCGGCGCAGCAGCGCCTTGGCCATTCCCGCCCCGACATTCTTCTCAAGCACTACACCCATATGCTCGACGAATCGGCCGAGCTTGCCGCCACCACGCTCAGCTCGAAATTGAGCGGAAAAGCGAAGAAAAAGACCGGTTCGAAGACGATTTCGCCGTCAATTGGCAGCCAAACGGCTGCCAACAAGAAGCAGTGGGTGATGTAAGTGCTTGAAAGTTTGGAGGCGCGGGCCAGAATCGAACTGGCGAATAAAGGTTTTGCAGACCTTGAAAAGCGTTCTATAACTACTGTGTTTTCAATATGATGTTTCGACGCTTGCTCAATTTAGTCCCCTTTTAGTCCGCCACGAGCTAAGGCAGAGCAGGGAATTGGATTCTGAGGCTGGAATCACTTGGTCTTCTTCTGACGCCGGGCTCGGTTTGCCAACAACGGCGACCGACCGATGACCGCCCTCGGGTTCTCCAGCTTCGGCGGGTCTGAGATTCCTTCGAATGCCTCGCTCGATTGCCATGCACTCATGGCATAGACGCGAGGTTCTCGCAGTAGCTGAATTCCTTCGCTCCACGTCGCAAGCATCCGCTTCCCAATGTCCCGAAAACCCGGCAGCTGGCTCATCATTTCACGTACCGCTGGAGCCGTCTCCGATACCGCATCACTGATGCGCTCCACCATCTCCTTCTGCTCTCGCGGGGGAATTCCGAAGGTGCTCGTGATGAACTTGACCAAGTTTTTGCCCGGCAGCCATGTCTTCTTGCCCATGAAGCTAATCCCCGGTGGATTGTGCTGGTATCCGGCATAGACGGAGGTCGTGAGGAAATCGTACGCAGGTGAGAGCCGGGCATCCGTGGGCGAGGTGTAGAGCAGTGCCAAGTTCTTCGAGTGACAGTCGGCATTTCTCAGTGCGTACGTCAGAAGCAAGATCGACGCCATCGTCCGAAATGTCTCGTACTGCCGACTTCCCGGCACATGATCACGAACTGCCTTGGCGATGCGCTCCCACGTCGTCTCGTACTTGGCCGAGGGACGAAGACCAAGGAGCGCACAGAAGTCTTCCATCGCTAGGCTTGGTTCTCCCTTTTCGTCCACATCAAAGCGGTGGACGACGAGCACATTCCCGTCCTCTGACAATTCAGTCTTGGCACAGGTGACCACCTTCGCCGCCACCTGCATGCACAGATGCTCGTTCACGGTGGCGAACGGAAGTTTGGCGGAAGAGCCCTTTATGATGTGACGGTGAGTCAGCAGGGTCGCCTTCGGATGCTTGCCTAGCACAGCCTTCGGAGATCGTTTCTTCTCTTCTTCAGTGTCCAAGAATTTCGGCAGCACACCGGAGACGCCACTTCTCGCGTGCTCACGAACCAGGTTGGTGAAAGCCTGCTCCGAGTTGTCTCCCTTCAGAAGGTCAGCGACGTCTATCGGACTCGCGGGTTCGTCCAGTGCTGCGCCGGGAGGAGCTACCTGAAGCCTCCCCACCATGTTTCGACCGATGACGGACAGGAGCGCCATTGGGCTTGCACCAATGTGCGGCCCGAACTCTTCCTGCAGAACTTGCAGCAGATATCCTTCCGGCAAATTCATCTGGAAGATGGGGTGAAGCTGGTCGTCCCACACGTACGATTCCGTGCGTACAGGCATGGTGAGAGAGACGAGCTTTTCCAACGCCGCATCCGGGACGTAGGTCAGCACGCTCTTGAAATCACCGACAGGTTCGAGGACAGCGACGTGGTGGCTTAGCACGTATACGTTCAGTCTCAAGCTCCACCTCGCTCACGGCGGAGTTCGTCAAGAGAACCCGAGGTTCCAATCTTCGCGAAGCTCAGCTCAAGACCGAGCACTGCCAGCACAGCCAAGAGCTTGCGAGTGCCGAACTCGGACAACTGCCCACGCTCAAATCGGGAGAGGGATTCCTGCGTGATGCCCGCTTGGGCGGCGACGTGACCTTGCTGGAGCTTCAGGAGCTTTCGATGATCAGCGACAGCTTGTCCCAACTCCTTCAGAGTCTTCATGGGTTGATGTATATATCAAATAACATCATAAAACAACAAGTATTTGATATATATGTCAAATATCATCCATGGCGCTGTCCTTGGGAAATCATCTCATGGTGTTCGCCAAACGAATCTCACCGAGGGCGTCCGGCAGGAGCGGCAGCATGATCATGATTATCTGTATCACCGCGTGCACCACGCGCTTCACCACCTTGACCATCACCACGTTCACCAGCTCCACCACCACCACCTCCAGCAGCTCCACCAGCAGCTCCACCACCAGCAGCTCCACCACCACCTCCTCCACCTGCACCTCCTGCACCAGCCTCCAAACTCACGAGGGCGTGATGAGCCGAAGCCCAACCCGCCCTCGTTGCCTCACCCTTCCAATGAGCCTCTTCGTTGGCAATGCCGGTGGGAAACTTTAGGAGAGTCGTGAATGGCTCAGTGCCTATGCGGTGTTCTCCGTTCTGCACTGAACACGGTGCGTGTGCTTTTGCGCCCAAAACCCACCGCCTAGGGGCAATTTGAGAGTACAATTCTCCCGTTCCCCGCTGGCCCACGCAGCCGGCGGGCCTTTGGCAAAAGTGTGCAGGTAATTTGTAGGTAAACAAATGGGAAGAAAATCAAGAGCACTGATGAAACTGCGCTCCGGCAGCTCAGCTAATGTCTCACTTCCAAGCTCATTAGGCTCGGGAAGCATAAAAGGCATGAATGGGTCCGGAGTTAACACAGCTTCAATTCGAACGCGACGCCGGGCGGGACTGACCACTGTTGCGCCAGAGAATCAGTCGGTGCGGCTAGGCAGAAAACCTAGTGCGACCTCTGATGAGCGGACGCGGGTAGTCCGATACACATCGACCGGGAAGCCTATTCGAGACGATCATTCTTGAACCATCTGTTCCAGGTTTTCTTTACTGCCGGGGAGCTGCAAGATTGCTCGGGACCGTTTAGGGAGATGACGCTACAGGATGATTACACTCGAAATTGCAAAACGAGCGGTCAAAAAAACCGCACTCGCAACGGCCTGTGTAATCCTAGTCTCTCTGACTGCCTGCTCTGGATCTTGGAAATCTTACCCCGGAACGGTTGAGTACCCCGACAAGAAAATCGATGTCAGAAATTTTGTCACACGGACTAGGGATAAGGGAGAGTTATGGATAACCTTCCGTCGACGAGATGTGGATTTTCGGATACACACGCCCAAGCCGATCAAAGCTCACTCAGGCTGGGTCTACGTCAGATACAGATTTGACGACGGTCCTTGGTTAAAGGGCGATGACTGGACTACATTCGGGCCTGAGCAGGCGGTACCCCAGTCCGGGACTGAACTATCGCTGCTCAAAGAGACGTTGGGTGCGCGGAAATTGTACTTTGAGTATGAACCGGCGTATGACCCGCCCGAGACGCTAGAATTTGACGTCCATGACCTGAAGAAGGCAGAGGACTTTTCTAACCAATACACACTGCGAGCTAAACGAGAGGAGAGCTTCGACAAGTGCTACTACAAGGGCACAACTCCCGTCGACAACAAGGCTCGGTGGGAGTACTGCGACGGCCTACCAGATCAAAGATAGCGAGGTTCAAATGAAGACCATACTTGAATTCCTCAACGCCCAGGGCAACGAAGGTATTGCAGCCCAGAGTGATGCGTATGACGGCCCACTCCCTGCGATAGGCGACACCATCTACTTGGACATAGACAAGAAATGCCGCGTGGTTTAACGAGTGTTCTACTATTCTTCCAACCGCAAATCTGAAATGAAAGTGTCGTTGTGGTGCGAACAGCTGAACGAACGTTGACCGCGTCCCGCGACGAATGAAGAAAAACGGGGCCGCAAGTCGATTCCTATAGACGGTTTTTCCACCCGGCGTGATCCTTAGATAGTCACTCAGAAAGGAACACGTCTTTTTTATGAAAATTGAACCGGGAGAGGCCGCCGTTCTTATCATTCATCGCAATGAGGCAGACCCAACAAAGTATTTTTTTGCGGTCAGAAAATCGCGGGCCTCATTCAACCAGACAACACACGATTTTAAGTTAGATGGGCTTCAAGAAACAGTGTTGGAGCTAGGCGAGCATTTGCCGTTTTCTGATGCTCTTGAAAAGGCAATAGCAGCGGTCAGAGAAATCAAGCCGTAAAAATCGGGAGCCTCACTTATGCGCTTGTCGCTTTCATCCTCCTATTTTCTGTCTTTTCTTTTGTTGGTGGCATTGTGTTTTAGGGCCGGGTTCGTGGTCTTAAAAACACACGTCAGCTTGCTACTCAAATACCCGGCGGGCGTTTTGGCCGTGCTGTGGTTTTTTAATGGCGCTTAGAGCTTTTCGGATGTCACGGCAGAGGGCAGAATGACGAAGTCGCAAAGCCTGAAGGTTGTTTACAAAATCACCTACTGTGCAACGAGGTCGGTTCTCGATGGCGACGTAAACATCCTGAATGTTGGCCTGGTCTTCCATTGGGGGCGATAATGTCACGTTCCGATCACGGCACTAAATGGACAGCCGAATTTGTTGTTGCCGCCGAATTGTCGCGGCGCGGCTATACGGTGGCCTTCACACAAGGAAGCCATGTGCCCGTTTATGATTTACTGGCAGGCACTTCCAAGGGCGAAGCGTTCACCGTTGACGTGAAGGGGCAGGCATTCAAAAGCGCATGGCTGGTAAGGGACAAGACGGCACGGACAAACCTGTTCTACATTCTGGCGTTTGTGCCGCTCGGTGGGGAGAAGCGGGAACCTGACCAGCTTTTTATTCTTACGCAGGATGAAGTCCGCGATCTGAATGCACGTTATCGGGAAAATCATCCCAATCAATCGGCAAAGTCAAAGGAGATGGGTGGATTTAATTTCAGCGATGCGCTGCCACACAAGGACGCATGGCATAAATTACCGCCTGCAAAATAGCGAGCCTTAAATGCTCCATTGCAGACGCGACCGCCGCGCCCGGTCGAGGACGTTCCCGCCTCAACCGCGTGTTTCTCACAAAGGGTAGGTTTTGCGACGACTGCCGAGGGCCGAAGAATCAGGCCGTTGCGCGTCTCAGAATCCTTGTACAAATCTAAACGTTCGTTTTGATGGCGTTCTCAGATCCCAATTCGCTCGACTTCGTCGAGCGAAATCTCATCGGATCGGCGGTCGTAGAGCCCAGTCGTCCTGGCCGACTCGTGATTGGCCATCTGCTGTGCGATCTCGAGCTTGCCGCCATTCTTTAGGTACGCGGTTATGCCGGTGGCGCGAAATGAATGGCAGCCGATCTCAGTCTCGATGCCGGCGGCCTCGGCCCGCCGGCGAATCATCCGCCAGACGTCGGACTGCAGCATGGCATGATCGGTCAACTCGCCCGTGCGCGCCCGCGTGGTACGGAACAGCGGCTCCTTGCGCTCATTAGCAATGCCGGCGGCGGCGATGTAGGCCTCGAGATACTTGTCCAGGTTGTGATGGGTCGGCATCTCGTGCAGCTTGCCGCCCTTCTCATGCAACCGCACCCAGCCGCGGCGCCCCTGGACGAAGAAGTCCTCGACCCGCATGCCGAGCACGGCACCGACCCGGGCGAAGCTGTAGACCATCATCGCGATCAGGGCGCGATCGCGCAGCCCCACCACGGACTCGACATCGATCGCATCGAGCAGCTCCCGGGCCTCGGCCGGCGTCAGCACCAGCGTCTTGCCCTTTTTCTGCGTGTGTTTCGGCCCGCGCACGGCGTGCGCGGGATTGGACGCCATCACCTGGCCCACCACCATCCAGTCGAAGAGCATGCGCAGCGCCGCCAGGCGTTGCTTCGCCGTGGGCCGGGAATTGGTTTGGAGCTGGCGCTCGACAAAGGCGGCGACGTGCACCGCGTCCACCTGCTCGAGCTCGCCGAGGCCGAGTTCGGCGCAGAAGGCCGCGAACTGGCGCACCGCCTCCATATAGGCCCGGCGTGTATTGCGGTTGCGGATGTGCGAACTGAAGAAGTCGCGCAGCCGGCGGCGGGCCTCCGGCTGCGCCGTGAAGAGCGACGGCAAGGCGCCGGAGCCAGCAGAAACCAGAGCCGCAGTCGTCATAGAGGAATCCCGTGCTCGGCCAGCTTCTGCTTGATAGCCGCGGTTGCGATCGCCAAGAGCGCTTGGACGCTGGCGGCTCCCGTCTTTGCCGCAGTCTCTTTGGTCAGGCGCCAGATCTCGCCGTCGCGGATGGTGTCGAGGAATTCGTGGCCCTTAAAGGTGAGCCGGCTGATGACGATGTGCCCTTGCTGGGCCATCTTCATGTTGCCTTCGAGGAACCCAGCTTCATGTAGAAGCACGCAGTGGTACGCGAACGTTTCAGGGGAGCAGGCGATTCCTAAGTTCCCGGCGCTGACTCCACGGAACGAACCAGTAAAATGTGGGTCGGCTTCAACCTTGAGCAGGATCTCCCGAGCCAGATCTTTATCGAATTCCATGCCAGCAGCATACGCCAGAGTTTGCGCATGATAAAGGACATTATCATGCGCAAAGATGAGCAGACTTGGACCCGAGGACCGAAGCCCCCTTTTTAAAAGCATCAATGCTTTTCTAAAGAGAATTGTTTCGGGGTGAACTCTTTGCTTTCGGGTTTGCTTGGCGACGCCTCGATCGAGGTTTCAATTCCGTTATTACCTTGCGTGCGGTCTGGATCGTCGTGCAGATCAAGTTGCCGCAAGCAACGATAAACGCGGTCGCTGCCTCAATAAACGTCCTTGCCCCGTTAACTGCGAGCGTAAGGACGGTGAGCGTCCCAATGATAGCCAGGAGTGCTGTTGTCATCGTGGACACAAAGGCCCCGGGCATGAGCCGAGGGCTGGGTGATTTTGGTTGGAGCGCTGCAAATACAAAAGCCGCCATGGTCGGCGGCACTGTCGGGCGCAAGAACGTCCGAAACCTAGGGCGTTGTCGCGATCCTCTTAACTGGTTTGGTAAATACGTGGATACGGTGTGCCATAAATGGCCCTCGGAGGGAGCACCGCTTTGGCGTGGGTGCAACGCTACAGCACAATCAAAAGATAAAGGCACGCCGTCGGCACGCCCGAAAATTCATCTCTCACTTATATAGACAAAGAGTTATAGGTTTTGGGGACATTTTCCCCAAAAAATATTTTCACCTCTTGTCGCCAACGTGCGGCCTTAGAAATCGTATCGCGGTACCGCTGTGGCCCTGGTGGGCAGCTCGTCCTCGTTGCCATCGTCCTGCCAGTCCCGCCAAGCTCGATCCTCAAAGCCGGGCCGCATGATTGCGTTGCCACTGGCTTCGCGAAGCGCCGTGCGCAACTCGGAGGGGATACCGTGCCTGTAGAGCCGTTTCCATGCTGCCGCCCGTCTGCGCCGCTCTGCGTCGCCCACCCCGGATAGATACTGGGCACGTGTCATCCCCAGAGCGCGAGCGCAGATCACCGCTCTTTTCTCTTCGTCCTGAACTACGCTCAGAGTCGGGCCCGCTGCCTCAATATCTTTTGGGGTGACAAGCGCATTTAAATCTCGAAAACTGGCCAATTGTTTAAACCATGCGCGGTCTTCAGGCCTTGGCACCGGGGAAAAAATCTGCGGATGATGAACCTGGCCATCCTCGGTGAATGGATCTTGCCATTCTGCGCTGCGGCGCTCTACATTCACCCGCACAAACATCAACGGAGCCGTCGATTTCTGCCATTTTGCTTCCTGGACTATGGCGACGAGTACCTCCAGCGCCACCGGGTCAATCTTCAGCTCATGCGCTAACTCGAACCATTCGCGCTCGTTACCTTCCAATGGGAGCTTTAAGAAAGGCTCCAGGCGCTGCCGGAGAGCAGTATTCCTCGCCTCATTGCGTATCCGCGTTAAATGGCTCTTTTCCTTGCGGAAGAAACTGCAAGAACCGCAGGTGTAGCGTGCCCCTGGTGCCAGGGGCGTCGACGTCGTCACGCTACGCCCGCAACCACAGTGCAACTCGAAAGGCCCGGCGGGATTGTCCTGACGTGACTCCACTATTGTCCGGCAGCAGCTTCCTTCTTTGTCAGGGCCGACACTACCTCGTGTACGAGATGAAAGCCATCAGCCGTGTTCCATGAAAACTGCACGTTGTTGTATGCAGGAGGATTCGAATTGGTTATCGGCTGGACGGGTTGAGGATTGAAATGAAGCGCCGTCCCATGCTTCGCTTTCAGCTCGAACACTTTTGCCATTTCAGCGTCGGTAACGCCGTTGAGATTTATTGATCCACTCATCGTAAAAGCCATATTTGAAATCTCCTAAAACTCAGTTCGGGATCACCTGGTGACCTTGGCGCGCAACCTCTTCCTGACCAAGGGCGGGTACAGCCCCTCATTTCTTTTTTGCCTTGAACTCGACGTGAACAGGAACTTTCACATGTTTCTTGGCCTCAAATTCGACTGGTTTTCCGGTCTTGGTCCTAAATTCGACCTCGACTTTTTTGGGGACACTCTTATGCGCTTCAAACTTAACTGTTTTTTTCGCCATACTCTGCCTCCTCTACCCTTCTGGATTTATCGATTTACCGATCGCCGCTCCGGTCGCTGCTAGCAATAAAGCTGGACCGACACCGCCGGTAGCTGCCCCGAGCATTGCGCCTAACACACCTAGGCCCCACGCTCTCCCGCAGCTGACGGCCTGCTTTTTCTGTGCTGACATAGGTGCTTTTGTCCGGCCGTACCATGAACGGGCTGTTCGAGTGGTTCTATGCTGTTTCGCTCGATTACACCGAATGTGCGCTCCGTAAAGGTTGTTGAGGCAATCGCTTCCGCCTTTGCATCGAGGAATTGAATGCTCAATTTCCCAGGCACCGCGCGCCCCGATCTGGCCGTAATTCTTGAAGCAGATCCCCTTGCCGCAAATGTGGCAGTTGCCATCAGTGCGATCAAATATCTTTTCGAGACGATCTGGCGTGATTTTCAAGTCAGCTATCCCTTCCACGTCTGCTGTTTTTCTCAAATTCAATGTATCACAAATTACGCCTTTACACCATGTGTAAAGATGTTATACCATAAAAACTGTAAAACGAAGAAGCGGGGACCACGCCGTTGGAAGTGCGATTTAAATCCGGGGACCTGGATCGGCTTGAGACGGATCCTGCGTACGACGCAGGCTTTTCACAGGCCATTGTGCGGCAGTTTCGCAAATGCATGCAGGTGATACGTCAGGCCCCCGATGAACGCGTGTTCCGCAATATGAAGTCGCTGCATTTCGAGAAGCTGAAGGGGAAACGCCAACATCAACACTCGATGCGACTCAATGAACAATGGCGTCTGGTCGTCGAACTTGAAAGTGTCACTCCGAACAAGATCGTCGTGGTGATCTCTATCGAGGACTACCACTGAAGTGAAGGAGTAAGGCTATGACTGAGAGACTGGCTGCTGAGGTATTCCCACCCGGAGAATTTATACAGGATGAGCTCGATGCGCGTGGGTGGGCACAGGCCGACCTGGCCGAAATCATGGGACGGCCACCTCGCGTAATCAATGAGATCATCGCAGGAAAGCGTGGTATTTCTCCCGAGACCGCACAGGGCCTCGGTGACGCATTTGGGACTGGTGCGCAGTTTTGGATGAACATGGAGGCTGCGTACCAGCTCTCAAAGATTCGGTCCGATGACAGAGTTGTAAGACGGGCAGCATTGTTCGAGAAGGTGCCTCTTAAAGAGATGCTTCGAAGGCATTGGATAGAGAATTCGGACAATCTGGATGTGGTTGAAAAGCAGGTAAAGACATTCTTTCAACTGAAATCAATTGAAGATCCACTGCCGTCGTTGGCCCATGCTGCGCGTAAATCCGCTGATTATTCCGAAATGACCTCCGCGATGTGCGCCTGGATGCTTCGTGTTAGGCAGCTCGCTTCAACGCTTAAGGCACCGCGCTTCTCTGAACAGGGTTTGGAGTCTTGCTTCGCTAAATTAAAGCAGCTGATGGCAAATCCAGAGGACGCGCGACATGTGCAGCGTGTGTTGTTGGAGCATGGGATCCGCTTCGTGGTGATAGAGCCCCTCAGTGGAAGCAAGGTCGATGGTGCATGCCTATGGCTAAATAAATCATCTCCTGTAGTGGCGGCTTCACTGCGCTACGATCGCATCGACGCATTTTGGTTCACTCTTTGGCACGAATTAGGCCACATCAAGAACAGGGACGGTATGGAAACTGCCATCTACGACACAGATCTTGTGGGCGAAGGGGCTAAAAGCAGTGCTGATAAACCACCAGAGGAGCTGGCTGCGGACGATTTTTCTACGAAATCGTGCATCGACCAGCCCGAATTGCAGGGTTTCATCGCTCGTGTTCATCCACTCTATTCGAAGCTAAAGATAATGGGGTTCGCAGCCAAGCTCGGTGTACACCCAGGAATCGTAGTTGGCCAATTGCAGCACAGACAAAAAATTCCTTATTCATATCACCGCGAAATGCTTGCCCGTATCCGTGCAACGGTGACTGAGACCACACTCACTGACGGGTGGGGACATATTCTTCCGAATGCGATTTAGGAGACCGGCCATGTCTTACATAGATCAGCTTCAGTCCATCATTAAGGAATATCAAGCTGCGGGCCAGCCGTGGCCGGCTTCTTCGCACGATATCGCACAGTGGGCGCTCGAAATTGGCAGGTGGGCACCACAGCGATCTACCCTCATTAATCGTTGTGCTGAAGAAATTTCCCGAGCGCTACGCGAGGAGTACATAAGCGACTCTCAAGGTCGCAGGCTGCGCGCAAAGCACGTGGCACGGATTGAGATGAACGGCAGGCAGGTAGGTTTTTGGGCTGATGTCCGTACAGCACCCAGAGAACACATGGAGATTGCGTTCCAGCAGCGGCGCGAGTCTATATCGGCCGACTGCAGACAGCTCAAAACCGACATCGACAGCTACAACGAGAATTTCAATGTCGGCCAGCCAATACAGATGGTATTCGATTTCACTGATGATTTAGCCGAGGCCGAAGCTCTTTTGGCAATCGCCTGAAATGGAACCTTGAGGTCCATTCGGCCGATCGCATCGCGCCTCGCCGAATCGTACAGCCTAACGCAGAGCATTTTTAGGCAGCGTCGCGGCCAGTAGAACAGCGGGTCCGCAGTGAATTTATGAGGCCGCGACAGTGGCTAAAAATCGGTTGTATTGAACCGCCGGAGTGCACTGGACTTAGTCGTTGCTCGTAACTACGACGCATTCCCTCTGGAAACTAATCAACACCCGTTTGCTTCACGGGGTACTATGTTCGAATCTCGCAACTTCCAATGATTAGGACGAAGCCTTCGGAATTTCTGGTAATGGTTTACCTAAAGCTAGCGTGGCAGATTTAGCTCGTCCCAATGCCGCAGAAATGCAGCCACCGTACCATGTGCGTCTCGCCTAAAGCGCTCGCGACCATCAGAATCATCCGCATTGAGAAGCTGGAAGATTGCGAACTGGGATGGACCCCGATGTTCTGTACTTTGGAAATGATTCCGCAGGTACCCTATTGCCTCCGCGACCTCAGGCCTGTTTAGAACCGGACTTTTGGCCATCTCCTCGACGGCCGAGCGCGGACCGTCTCTGAACGCGTTGAAGGTCCACACAATGTCGTAGCTGTCCTTCGGCTTGTCGCGTTCATTCAGTGCGAAGGCTTTGAGCACAACAAAAGGGAGTAACCCGGCAACTTTGACTTTTACACTCTCCTGAATGCCCCCATGATCAAGGAGCTCACCCTTCAACTCGACTTCAAAATAGTCATCGTAGGCCAGCTCCGCACCGCGGGTTCGAATCGCGCTAATTCTCGAACCGATGTTCTGTCCCGGATTTCGGAGCAGCCTGCCTGGCGTACCATCTCCAACGGGGCAGAAGAATTCGAGGAAAACGCGAACACCATCGACGCTACGACACCATCGAAAGGTCTCTTCCTGGTCTGTATCAGGGTTTCGATAAGGCGCAAATTGGGCGTCTTTTAGATTTTGTTGCAGCGTTCGGTATGCCTCATCCTCGTCGGTCGCGAGACTGACGCCGACCACAATGTCGACGTCGGTGGTGCCTATGTGTTCCTCCATGTCCGCGGGGGCTGTTCCGACGATAAAACGAGGGGTCATGCCGCCGATCAGGATCAGCTTCGTCCCCCATGGACCGATTTTGGTAAGGATTGTTCTCAGTGCCTTCTCACAAGCTGCCAGAGCCTCTGGAGTGTATGTCAGACGTGGAGCAGCGTTATCAGGAGATGGCATTGGAGAGAATCCTTTCACGAAGATTTCCTGCTACTTCAGGTGATCTTCCGCTGACATGCACGGCCTCGACGTATGCCCGAGGCATCGATACCATGCAAAGATCAAATTGTCGGGCGCTTCCCAGGTCTGGTTGGGATTGAGAACGCACAGAATTTCGAAACGCAGCATTGCTTCCTGACTGCCAAAGCTGCACATTGGAACCCTTCTCAACAAGTTCGCCGTCAAGAAGATGAGCGACCTCGGAGGCCGAAACGCGGGAGTCAATCCAAACAGCTGGATCCGGATTGATTGTTAAGGTTGGAGCATAAAGATTTGCGGCTGCTGTTCCACCTAGCGCCCAAGGGGTCGAGAGCTGATTCAGCGCCTCGAGTTTTTTAATTAATTTGTCTGGCGACCCGCTCCAAACGTACAAATACGTAGTCTGAACGGCTTGGAGCTCTTCATTTGCCCAAGTATCAAGAAGGCCGCCGGGATCGCTAAGCTTCCAGAATCGATTCGGTCCGGAGCCATGCACCGTAACGAGTTTGAGTTCCGCAAGTCTCGTCAGAACGCGGCTGGCAAGAGCGGCGGAAGCACAAGCCAAACGAGCCAAATCCGACAGCCTAATCTGTTCCGTGCGGAACTGCAGCAGCAGCGTTTCCGCGATGACTCCTGACTTGTCGAGTAGACGCGTTCTGTTTGATTGAAGACGGTTCGTTGGGTGCGTAGCAACTTTTGTATCGACTAGCAATCCTGGGGCAGAAAGTCGGCATGTGCCGGACAACTCTTCGACCCAAGAAATATTTTCCCGGCGCAACAACTCTCGCGTAGGCGCACCCAGTTGTCGAGTTGCCAAGAGGAGTATGGGCCAATGTCGAGGCGAGGAGCGCCTTTGTGCAATTAGGTCATTAGCTCTCTCCTGGCTGATGACTGGCATATGGACGCATTCGAACGTCGTCGCGGATCCTCCGGAGACGGCAATACTAAGTTCTTTGGAGTGAGCGCCTAGTTCGACCTGCAGCCCGGTAACCTGCCGCAGAATCCGAAACAGCCAATCGGGAACACTCGTTCGATCGCTCATAATTCGTTAGTTTACTACAAATCGCATATTTACTGACGTATTAAATATGAGACAAGTAGTGTAAATATCTTTTTATCTTAAGCATATGTATCGAACATCTACTCACATCTGATCGTTTACTGTATCTGTAAATAATGCAACTTGAGTAAATTTGCAATTGGGAAGAGCCTTTCTGGAGGAGAGCACATCCGGAGTTCACAGCGAGAGTTCTCGTCGATGCAAATTCCGCTCCGGCATGAAGGTCTTTATTGCGCGCGCTTGCCTCCCCAGACTTCCTGCCAAGCCGCGAATTCGGCCGGCCTCAACTGGTACCGCGCGAAATTGCCCTCATGGAGGCCCAGAAGATCAGATTCGGCCATCTCCCGGAAGCGCGCGCGCTCATCCGGCGCGATATTTTCCTCAATCCATTGCGCCAGGAAGGCGGGCGCCTCCTTACGAGTCTGGCGCGCGCGCACAATATCGGCGACAACCTGCCGGAGCGCCGCGCGATGCTTGAACCGGAAGGGATCAGGTTCGCCTAGGGACTGCCGCGCAGCAGCGTATTGTTCTGCTGACCGGCCATAGGCCCAGAGGAATACATCCTTGAGGAGAGCAACATCATTCAGTTCGTAAACGCCGAACATCGCCTCGGTGTAGAGCGATCTCGGTACATCGGTGAACGAAAGCGGCGAGAGATTCCGTTTAATAAAGGGAATGTTGGCCGCGAGCCGTGACACACGTTTATTGACATCATCAAACGGCTGCAGGTACGGCAACTGAACCATGACGAAAAACGACTGCTCGTAGGGATCCTCGATTGCCGCCGCCGTCGCCAGAATTTGGTTGAAATACTCCTCAATCTGCTGGGGAACGGCTAGCGGTTGAAAAGTTGATCGTTCGATGCCGACGGGGATATGCCGCAGCCGACCCGCAGCGCCCTCGTCCGTCAGGAGATTATTGGCGAGAATTCCATGAAGATTGAGGATCGTGTAGCGGTTGAAGCCAATCTCATCGGCCGCGTTGACGAGAAACTCGATGGCGTCCTTGTGGTTCAGGATCATCTGCGCTTCAAGACGGTCCCGTCCGTCGGCCTCCTCGCCGAATTCAATGAGGCGCTTGGTATCGAGCAACGAATAAGTGTTGCCCTCAAGGCGGCTTGAGTTCCATGAGAGATCGATCAGAAGGCGGCTCAGAATCTGCTTGGCGTAGGTTCCCGCAGATTCCGCCGCAACATGCCGCGTTCCAATCGACGCCAGGCGCGCGCGCTCTTCCGCCGAAAGATAGAACCGCACATTCGGCCGGTAGCCGTCGAGGAATTCGCGGATGTAACCTACGGGCTTTCGCGCCGTGACCGGCTGGCTGAGCTGGTGCTGAATTTTGGCGCCCGCCGCCGAAATCGGCACCACTGCCGCCGCTTCCTCCGCCTTCACAGGAGCGGGGCCAGGTGCGGTTGGTTCCTTCGGCAGAAGGTACTTCACCGCCCTGCCTTCGCCTGTCGACACGACACGGCCAGATTGAACCAGGCTCCTTAGACGGAATTGCAGCGTGCGCTGAGGCAGCTCTTGAGACAGCCTCTTCGCGATGTCCTCACGTCGTGCGCCTCCGGGATGGCGCGCGACCGCAGCAAGTATCTCTGCAATATCCTTTTCGGCTATCTGCTTGGGCACTGGGTGACCTCCCGTAGTTGCGCGAAAGCACTATCGCGCAATATAGCACTAAAACCGCGCAACAATAAGAAATTGCGAGCAATATTAAATTGCGCGTAATTCTTCCGCGCAAGCTAGAGAGATTTACGCGCAATATTCCAGTGACATAGCATCACGACCTGGGTGGTATCCGCTGAGTGCTGAGACGGAAATACGAAGTTGACTGTGGCCCGTCGCTCCATGTCGCAAGCATTGGCTTTGCACTGTCCCGGAGTCTCCGCCAATTGGTTCACCCTTTCAGGTACCGCGGGAGCTGGATCCGAGACCGAACTCGTCGCTTAGGGACGGAAAGAATGAGTGAGGTTACCCTCCGGCAACGTGTCTGCGGCCAGTGCTACTCGGTGTTCTGGATCTGTCCCCATTGTGATCGAGGCCAGCGTTATTGCAACCTGACGTGCCGCATGCAGGCGCGTCGAGCGCAACGGCGCCGTGCTAACCGCCGTTACCAGCAAAGCCGCGAAGGCCGAGAAGATCATCGTGACCGTCAGCGGGAATACCGAAGGCGTCGCCGACTCCTGTCTGGCGTGACGGATAAAGGTTCCGTCTCACCCACCTCTCCGGGCAGAATGCCTTCGTGCGAGGCGAGAACGGCGCAAACTGTTTCCCGAGTTGGGTTCACCGGGACTTTCACCCAACTCCCGCCGTTGCTCATATGTGCCTGGTGTGGTCGCCGTGGCCTTTTCGTCGATCGGCTCCCATGACCTGCTCGTCAATCGCATGAGCATCTGTCATTGCGTTTGGTTGGGGTGACTGTGCAGAAGCAAATTGTGGCATCTCCGACACGAGCGAACTGCGCTGCGCAATACGTGCGCATGTCCACAGAACATCAGCGCTACTCCACGGAAAATCAATCTGAGACCATACGCCGATATGCCGAGACACGCGGCTTTAAAATTGTGCGCACGTACGCGGATGACGGCAAAACCGGCTTAAACCTTGAAGGCAGGAAAGGTCTGCGAGCTCTACTCAGAGACATCGAGGCAGGGGAGAACGATTTCAGCTCGGTGCTTGTATATGACGTGAGCAGGTGGGGGCGCTTCCTAGATGCCGATGAGAGCGCGTACTACGAGTTCGTGTGTCGCCGCGCCAATGTCAGCGTGCACTATTGTGCCGAGCAGTTCGAAAACGATGGCAGCATGTCGACGGCAGTCCTCAAAACAGTAAAACGCGTGATGGCTGGGGAATACAGCCGTGAACTGTCGGTGAAGGTATTTCAAGGCCAAGGACATCTGATCGAGTTGGGTTTTAGACAAGGCGGGGCGGCCGGATATGGGCTGCGGCGCCTACTAGTTGACCAGGATTGTGCGGCCAAGGAGCTCCTCGCACGTGGCCAAAGAAAGAGCCTGCAGACCGATCGAGTCATCCTGGTGCCCGGGCCCGAAACCGAGATTGCGATTGTCCGAGAAATCTACGATCTCTTCACTCGGGAAAACAAGACGGAACAGCAGATTGCGGATCTACTCAACAACCGAGGAGTTCGGACAGACCTCGACCGAGAATGGACGCGCTCAACCATCCAACAGGTTCTAAAGAATCCCAAGTACATCGGCGACAATGTCTTCAATCGCACCTCCTTCAAGCTCAAGCAAAAGCATGTGCGGAACCCTCCCGAGATGTGGATTCGGCGCAATGGTGCTTTCACCCCGATTGTGACTCTCGATCAATTTGGCGCCGCGGCCTCACTGATAGAGAGCCGGCATAGCCGCCTTTCCGATGAAGATCTCCTGAAGCGACTGCGAGAGCTTTTCGACCGAGAAGGAATGTTGTCCGGCATTCTGATCGACGAGACCCGAGACATGCCCTCTCCAGCCTGCTATCGATCTCGATTCGGAAGTCTGATGCGAGCGTACTCCCTCGTTGGATATACGCCTTCTCGGGACTACCGCTACCTCGAAATCAACCGAGTGCTGCGCGAACGCCACCGGGCGATATGCGAGTCCATCAATCACGACCTTCGATCACTTGGTGCTCAGATTCAAGAAGATGAGCGTTCTGGCATTCTGACCATCAATGGTGATTTCACTGCATCGGTTGTAGTGGCGAGATGCCACGAGAGCTATACCGGAAGCTGTCGCTGGCTGCTTCGGCTCGAAAGATCACTGAAGCCCGATGTCACGGTGGCAGTGCGCCTTCTTCCGGACAACGAGAACATCCTTGACTATTATTTTCTGCCGGCCGTCGATGTCCTGGCGCGAAAGCTACGTCTCGCGCCTGAGAATGCAGTAGTTCTCGATGTATATCGCTTCGAGAATCTCAGCTTCTTTTTGTCCTTGGCCCGGCGCAACCGCATTGAAGAGGCCGCATGAACGATCAGGAAATTGTCCGAATCCCAATCTCAGAAATTCGCGTTGTTAATCCACGTTCGCGTAATAAGGTGCGATTTGAAGCGATAGTCACGAGCATTGCGGCGGTTGGATTGAAGCGACCGATTACCGTGGCCAGGAGAGATCCCGCCCGAGACGGAACTTCGTATGATCTGGTTTGCGGGCAAGGACGACTCGAGGCTTTTATCAAGTTGGGGGAGAAGTCAATCCCAGCAGTTATCTTGGCAGCGTCCCTCGAAGACCAGTACCTGATGAGCCTTGTCGAAAACATTGCCCGGCGCCCGCCATCCAATCTCGGTCTCCTTCATGAGGTGCGGGCTTTGAAGGATCGTGGATACTCGGCGGATGAGATTTCCCAGAAGCTTGGCCTCCATCGCACCTACGTGTTTGGTGTGGTTCGATTGATCGAGCATGGCGAGGATTCTCTGGTTGCCGCCGTCGAGGCTGAGCGTCTCCCGGTGACTGTTGCTATCGAGATCGCGATGGGTACGACTCACAGCATGCAACGGGCGCTGTCCGAAGCATATGAGCGCGGCGAGTTGCGAGGAGCGCGGCTCAAGGCGGCTCGGAATCTCGTCGCTAAACGTGCGGCTAAACAACAAGAGACGGGCAGAGTCCCGCGTTTGAAACGCGAGGTCACCAAGGATAGTCTCGTCCGTGATTATCAACAACAGGTGCGAGAACAGAAAGCCTTGATACGGAAGGCTGCAATGACGCGGGACCGGCTGCTGCTCATGTCGTCTGCGATGAAGAGCCTGTTGGCTGACGAGCTATTTGTTACGCTGCTGCACAACGAGGGACTCGCTGATATGCCGGAACAATTGGCCCAAAGAGTCAGGTAGGGGGAAGTATGGCAAAATCCGTGAAAGACGCATTCGAGCTCAAAGTACTCACCGTTCCAGTCGCCAGCATTGTGCCGCAAAGAGAACTTTCGCCCGCAATACGCGCCAGCTTGACCTACAAACAGATCACGGCTTCCGTAAAAGAAGTCGGCCTAATCCAGGCCCTTATCGTCTTTCCAAAGGGAGTCGATCAGTATCTATTGCTGGATGGGCATCTTCGGCTAGATGTCATCCTGCATTTGGGATGGACGGAGGTCGACTGCATCGTTGCAACGGATGATGAGGCATACACGTACAACAAGAGGGTGAATCACCTCCCGCCAGTCGCGCAACACTACATGCTGCGCAAGGCGCTTTCAAAGGGCCTAACAGAGCAGCGCCTCGCGGATGCCTTGGACGTGAAGATTGATGCAATACGCAGAACGACCACCATGCTGGATGGCATTTGTCCGGAGGTAATTGACATCCTGCGGGAGAAGGACCTGCCCGCTTCTGGCTTCGGAGTCCTCAGGAAGATGAAACCATTCCGGCAGATTGAAGCTGCCGAACATATGGTTGCGTCTGCGAAATATACGATGTCATTTGCGACCGCCTTGCTGGCAATGACGCCTCCAGAGCTTCTTGTTGACGCGCCTCACATCCGCAAGTTCAAGGACAAGCCGGCCGAAGACCAGGCATTACTCAGGGAGGAAACAGACTCGATCGTTCGTGATTTGAAAGACGCGGAGGCGTCGTATGGCACGGACATTCTGGCGCTCACTGTGGCCTGCGGGTACATGCAACGTGTGCTCCAGAACCGAAGAATCGAAAAGCATCTTGAGAAGCACTTTCCGGAGATACTCAGTACGCTTCGAAGCCTAATCGCAGAGGTCAAGCCGGCGGCTTCCGAAGCTATCGCGAGCTGATTGTGGGCGGCTGCCATTTCTCAGGCTACTGCGAGAGCTGGTTTCTGCCGCCTCCGTCTACTATTGGAAGAGGCAACCACATTTCAGTTTGAATCTGAGCGGCTATCTGGTTCATCACTGGCGTATAAATGTCCACCTCAGGCCGGGGCACGAACCGAAACCACCAGAGAATATCGAGCCGAGCTCTGCCAACGCTCGCGTCCTGGATGCTGCCTCCACCAGCCTCCAACAGGGAAGATGCCAATTGCGTCCCGTGTGGCAAGTTCTGCATCTGTTCCGGACCAGTGATCAGAGTGGATTGACCCTTTGTTTGATTCTTGCATTTCCGAGGACCCAGTTGTCGCCACCGCCACCGACTACTGGCCTTACAGTATCGGGGCGACCACCTCGAAGCCGAGCGCAATTAGGTCGATACTTTCGAGGGATGCGTATCGTTGCCCCGATTCGATGACCGTATTCCATACGAAACTAGTAGTCATATAATAGATAATATTCCGGGGAATACCCCGACAAGGAAGCGCATCTATGCCACGAATCAAAGCTCCCGACGCACCTGCCCTTGTCAGGGCATGTCTCTCTCTGGATGACCGCACGCTGACGCTGCTTGAGAAGATTCGGCGTGAATTCCAGGTATCCAAGGCGAGCGCCCTGAAGATGATCGTGGACTTCGCAGTGCAGAAGAAGATCAAGCTGGCGGAGGTCACGAAGTTTCACCAGGAGGTCTGGAGCAACCTTGCCATCGAGAACGACGAGCGCTTCTCGCAGTTGATCGTCGACTGGACTCCCGAGGAGAATGCGCTGCTCCTCATCTTCGCAAAGCATCTCTTCAGCTCAAACAATAGAAGTGAAGCCCTGCGAATTCTGGTCGCCTACTATGCGGTCCAGAACAAATTGGCCGTCGTTGCCCAGGTGAAGAAGTTCGCCATCATCCCCGCCTAAACAACCCCTGCCACCTCTCCGGGCAGCACGTCCTCCGCTATCCAACTATCAGAATTGTGACATCACAAGTTCTGCGCCCTACGGTGCAGCCCCCCTTTTTTGCTTCTTTGGACAAATAATATTATCACTATATACACTATCTATGTTATGTTTTTCATGGCGCAGGCAACGGGCAGTACTGACGTTCCCTGTAGCGCCCTGGTCACAACTACCTTCGGAAGATTGGAGCCATCATGGATACTGGAACACCAATAACTGCCCAGCCGATAACGCCCATCCCGCCTGGGCGCAAGAGACAATCCCCGCGCGCACGCCGCGTCAGGTTCGACACCGACGGCGATGGGTGCCTCCTCACCATAGTCCGGAATGCCACGTTTATATCTCAGGATCAACTGGTCACAATGGGGGTGCGCTTCAAGATCAAGGCCCATCCCGACTCGGTTCGGAAGCGAATCATCCGCTATCTTGAATACGGTCTGGTGCGGGTGATTCCGCCAGTTCCACCCTACCGTGGCGCGGTATATCAGCTCACGCACGCCGGCTTGGAGGTGCTCGAATCCTTCGGCATCGGTCTCGGCTCAATGTCGTCCGAGACGGCAAAACTTCCGTCCACGTTGCAGGCGAGGCACTTTCTGGACCTCAACGAGGTGCGCCTTGCTTTCTCGGCTGATAAGGTTCTCTCCCGCGCGAAGTGGCACTCCGATCCGGAGATTAAGGCGAGCAATACCAATCCCCACTTCACGCCATTTGCGAAGGACTATGACGCACTCCTGGAACTTGAAGATCGCGATGGCAAGAAATTTATGATTGGGATCGAGTACGAGCGGACGTACAAAGATGCCCGCCGATACGAGGAGATAGCCGAGACGATTGATACTGAAACAAAGCTTTGCTGCGTGCTCTACATCGCCGCATCCACCGATCTGGTTACGCGTCTCGGCGACGCCATCCGGTGCCAGAAAACTCCGCTTTGCGTCACCGCTTCCGGCGTTCTAAAGCAGCAGACTCTGGATGCAAATGTCGCCTATTTCTCCGGAGACGGCTTTCGTGTGTGCACGCTCCGGCAGTATCTGACGCTGCTGAAGCACCCGCTTTGACCAGCGAAGTTCGTGATCGACTCACGGCATCAGGCGAGGCTCTACGCGAGCTTCGCCTTTTTATTCGCGCATCCTTGCTCGCGTGCTGTGCATGGTAGGCTGTGTCTGGGCCGAAAGTGTCGTACAAATTGCCAGGTAATGAAGTGCCTTTCTGCGCTTTGAGCGGGATTGTTCAAAAGTTATTGGAAGTTAACGGGAGTGATCACTCTTGTACCGGCGCTGGTTGAGCCTTCAGCGCGGATTGATCGCAATTAGCGGGATTTTGCGGAAGTTATCGGAAGTCAACGGGATTTTTCGGGATTTTTGGCGCCTGCAAACCCCCGTCCCTCAGCGGTTTGCTGCCAACTACCCCCTGTGTTCGACTGATCCGAGGCATTTTCCAGGCTCTTCGGGCCTTCCGGGGCATCGTAGGCCGGTTGGCTCCAGTTGGTGCTGGTGGCCTCTTTAGGCGCTCTGTGAGCGTGGGCGGCCATGCTTCTGGTAGACCGTCGAGGTGAGCTTTTGCCTGTCGGTGGAGTCGTCTGTGCTGCTCTTTGTGCGCGGCTTCGGTGACCTGCTGCTCCTCTCTTCTGTCGCGCTGGCGCCGTCTTTGGTGCGGAGTCTGGTGCAGCTGTGGCGGCTGTCGTGGCGAGTTGCGTCCTCCCGTGGCGGCGGTCGTGTGCCACTGTTGGGGTCTTCTCGCTCCCGGTTTGCGGCGTGGGTGTTCGGCCATCTGGTGCATGTGTGTCCACCCTTCGCGAGTGCTATCGATGCATTCCGCCGTGTCCTGGCCGCGTGCTGGCCCAGGGTTGAGTGTCTCGCTTCTCCGTCTTTGCTCCCGCTCATGTGCCAGCTGCAGCCCGTCTGATCGAGGCTCATTTGTCATCGGACAGGTGACAGTTCCGGCTTTCCTGCGTGTTGCCGCGGGCTTCAGCGACGTGCTTTTGCGCCCGCGTCTTGTCCGTCTCGCTGCTGGCCGATGCGTTATCTCCTGGGCTGCCGGCTGGTGGATGGCGATCCCATTTCCAAACTTTATTCGACCCCGCCCTGCTGGGGCCGAAATTCCCAATCCATTCGAAGGGAGCTAACCTACGAACACCACAACCGAAGATACTGCTGCTCAGGCGACTCATGTCCGGAGCGACGGAGTTCGCAACTATCTTGATCGCCTCACCCTCGACGCTCACCTGACCACGCTGCTCGATACTGCGCACCTCGAACGGGCGCGCGGTGTGCCCGCGGGAGCACCGGTCTATTCCTTATTGCACCGGCAGGCCACCGCGCAGGTTCACAATTACTGCTCCTGCTGGCGGCTTGAACCGTCGCTGGTTGAGGCGGATATCCCGGCGATTGGAGAACTTCGCCGCCTCACAGTGCGTGCCGTTCCGGCGGCAAATGTGCGCCGTGGAGGTTGGCTGCTGACGCTTGGATTGGCCGCTCTGGCGATCTCGGTTGCTCTGAGCAGCGACTGAGCATCGGCAACCAATGAAAAGTGAACGGCCAATGCGATCGCATCTCGGGTGGCGCCTCGCCCAGCCAAACTCCGCCTACTGCAGTCGCTCGGCCACCAACCTGCCGTCGAACCTCATCCGCTTCAAACACACCAAACCGACATTCTGATCCGCGCACACTGGCGGCCTGGCCAGGCATTTGGCAGTCCGCCGGCACGCACTTCTCTCGGAGGCTATCCTTGATCACCCAGTTCAAACGACAGTACGAATTCCTCGATCCGGCGTACTACTGCTTGGTGGAATACGACGGCGAACTCTACAACTCAGCGGAGGCGGCGTTTCTGGGCGCCCAGTTCGACTCCGCATATTTCTGTTCCATGTTCCGCAATCCTGTCCTTCCGATTTGGCGGGCCCGCGAACTTGCGAAGAAGCTCCAGCGGCGACGCGATTGGACTCCGGAGTTGTCGATTGAGATCATGCGGCAGATCACTCTCGATAAGTTTTCCCGCACAGCGACGCTCCACGCCGCGCTTCTGGCGACGTGCGATGAGCAGATCGTCGCCGAGAACAACTGGCACGAACAGTTCTGGGGCTGCTGCACCTGCGCAACTCGACCTGGCAAATACGGACGGAGATCGTCATGCTCGGTGCCGGGCTGCAACCACCTTGGGGAGGTACTGATGTCAGTGCGAGAGCAGCTTGGCGTGTTGGCACTCACGGGGTAACGATGCCGTCAGGCGATGCGCGAAAGAGCCCCGAAAGTGCCCGGTAATACCGGCAAACTGTTTCTATCCGCGCTTATGAGGATTAAACTCAGGGTAAGTGTCGGATAACTGGTTCAAAGCCGAAGTTTCATTCGCTTGTCCACACTGCGGGCAGCGTAGCAGCGAAGTATTGATCGCCAACGCATCTCGACACAATCCGCGAGGCGTCGCCGAGGGCATTCAAAAAGCGGTAGCCCCGCTCACTTGTCAGCGATGCAAGAAACCTGCTCCCGCAGGAGTCCGCGTCGATATTGGCACGAACGATCTGAAGCCTGAGGACGTGGCAAAAGAGAATCTGCCTATTCCGCCGTTGCCGTCATTCGACCCATCAAAGCCCTGCCCTTGTGGTCTCTACGGAAAAACCTACGGTTCGTGTTGTAGGGAGCAGGGCATACATGCACTGGGAAATGCGATGTTGCGCGGGACAGCTCCAATTATCGTGCCCGGCGCCCGAACGAAAATTGCCTCCAGCATGGTCATGGGCGATACAAGATTTCGGATTGTATGGAATGGGGTTTGGCACTACCCACAGGAGGAGACATTCCATCAATTCCTCGATGCCCTAGTAGTCAAGACGCTCGGGAAGGAATGGTTTGAGCAGCAGCGATTGCTTCCAGTCAAGAATCAGAATGCGATTGTGAGATGGCGTACTGCGATGTTGTCGCTGCTCCGTAAGCCGGGTGACGCAGACGACGCGGTGAGCACAGGACATACCTTGACCGGGCCGGCAAAAGCCTATCAGTGTTTTGTCTATGACCTGTACTGGCTACAGTTGGTTCACCGGTTGCCCGAGTCACTCATTGAGAGGTTGAAGGATTTTCAGGCGTTTCAAGGAGCGCGCTATGAGGTTCTGATCGCCGCAGTCTTTGCGCGTGCAGGCTTTGAAATTGAGTGGATTGATGACACCAAGGCCGTCGGCAAGCACCCAGAATTCATCGCGACCCACAAGAATACAAATAAGAAAGTCGGCGTGGAAACTAAGAGCCGAAGGCGCCCTGGGGCGATGAACTACATTGGCACGGTTACGCCTGAAACGCATCTCAAAGGCGACGTTTTTGACCTCTATGACAAGGCGATTCAGCAGGCACCTGAGGGCGGGATGCCGTTTCTCATTTTTATTGACCCCAATGTACCCGACAGCCCTCCGAAGGGACTTCAATCATACACAGATATTCCTATCGACACCGTTCCTTGGATGAAAGAGATTCGAGATCGTCTCGTTTCGATTTGGAACAACGCAGCCGAGCCCTCGCCAGAGAGCGCAGTTCTAATTACAAACTTCGCGTTTTATTACGGCGACGACGAGAGTCCCTCCCCCACTGGAATGGCGGCATATTTCCCGTCACTCAAGCCGAGAGTATCCCTCACTTGGGACCAGATGATGGAAGACCTCAGATACTGCCTCATGAATTATGACAAAGTCCCGAGACAACTCTAGGCCGCTCGAACTTGCTTTCTCCCCTACGACAGCTTCGGCAGGTGACATAGACTATGAGAAGATCGTCGCCGTCCAATCGCCACGCCACCTAGGTATTTCCCGTAATTTGGGAGTTCAGGAGCCACAACGTGCCCTTCCAATCTGCCGAGGCCTACCGTCGATTTGCCGAAAGTGTGAAGCACGACCGGCGTTACATTTACGATGGGGAAGTCACAGCGTTTCTCGATGCGGTAGAAGAGACGGCCGTTTCGCGAACCAAGACGATTCCTCCCGGCATTAACCTGTGGCGCGCGCAGTTGGGCTCAACAACTCGAATACTGGATGAAGGCAAGCCGGAGGAGATGGAGGTTGACGCGCCTTTTACAGACGCACGGATGAAGCCTCTTCCGGCGATTGTTGGTGATGGTCGCGCGAATCCCCGTGGTGTCGCATACCTATACCTTGCTGACAGTGCAACAACGGCGGGGTCAGAATTACGACCGTGGCTCGGTGCGTCACTTTCAATTTCTCAATTCCATATTAATCGCGAACTTAAGATTGTGGACTGTACATCAGACAAGAAACGTTGGAACCTGCGCTTTGATGCCGAGATGAAAATCGTTCCATGGAAGCCGGAAGATTATGAGAGTGTTGTGTGGGGAGACATCGGTGAAGCAATGTCCCGTCCCTATGACCCTCAAGAAACAAGTCTGAATTATGTGCCTACCCAGATCATCTCGGAACGCCTGCGACACGCAGGCGCGGAGGGAATTGCTTACAACAGTCTGCTGTCCAAAGGCGGTCACAATTTCGTCCTCTTCGACGTAAAGAATGCTGACCCTGTGAACTTCACTCTTTACGAAGTAGAGATGGTCTCATACACGATCACTCAATGCGACAATACGTACTTTAACCGGAATACGCCAAAAGCAGGGTAACTAGACTATACTCTCCATTCTCTGGGTGATCGCTCCTGAAAAGTCGGCGAGTGTTTAGCGATCACGGTCCTTCGCTCCCCAGCCGTGGCCCGTGCTCGGCTAACCAGGCGCAGCCTTTCAGTTCTTCAACCGTCATTTCAGACTCGGATCGATCTCCACCTGATAGCCGGTCGCCAGTCGGTTTGTTTCGCTGGCCATCCCAATCACCGCCATCAGTTCGTGAAACATCTCGTCCGTCATGCCTCGCTTACGGGCTGCGGCTGTGTGGGATGCGATGCAGTACTGGCATCCGTTGGAAACGCTGACGGCAATATAGATCAGCTCCTTGGTGAGCGGATCGAGCACTCCCGGCTGCATGACCTGTTTGAGGCTTTCCCATGTTCGCTTCAGTGCCGTGGGATCGTTTGCGATCACCTTCCAGAAGTTGTTGACCGCATCCACCTTGCGGGTCGTCATGATGTCGTCATAGACATCCCGAACCTCCGGGCTTCCGTCCGCATACTCAACCATCCGCATCGCTGCCATCGGTAACCTCCAGGACGATCATATCCGGAAAGCGCAGATAGCAGCGCAGACACACAACCGTCCATTCCATCCCTGTTCCAGAAGAAAGGATTACGCCGAATGCCGACCATCGTCTGGATTCTTGTTGTTGCTGCCGTAGCCGTCGCCTGTGTTCTCACTCGCCATGCCGTCGTCGCTCTCCGTGGTCTGCTGGTCTCGGCGGCGGTCATTGGCACATGCGTTGGGGAGAGCTGGGCGTTTCACCGTTACGGCCTTTTCCGAATGCCCAACCTTATATATGTGCTCATTCCCGCGGGGGTGATCCTGGCCTGCGTGCTGGTCTACCTAGCTTTCACCGGCTTCCGTGGTTTCCTGCTTTTCGGCGCGATTCTCGCTGCGCTCTCGGCCGTTGGCTGGCTGTTCAGCGGGCTGACGCCGTTTGCAGGGCTTCTCCTTGTCTGCTGGTTTATCCTGCGAGGTCTCCGCGCGAATCCCGGCGGCGGGTCACTGTTCAAGGCCCTTGCGGTTCACTCCGCTGTTCCCGACCTTTCCGTTGGCGAGGCCTACATGGCCTCGGAAGCCGACCTGATCTGAGCGGTTCAAATCCTTTCATCCGCTCCCCCTGCCGCGCCTGGCAGGGGGATTTGCTTTGCGCTCAGCCCCGCCAGTCGGGGCTTTTGCATGCGTCTCGACCGACGCGGAGGATCTACTGTGTCCACTTCGACCGTTCCCTCTCCAACTTTTGGTTATCTCTTTTCGTCCACCGCTCTTGCCGGCATTACCGTTGGCTCGTCCCGTTGGGATGTTCTGGAGGCGTTCCTTGCCGCTTCCGACGGCGCCATCATCAGCCGGCTCCGGGAGTTGTCCACCGGGTTGCTCTTCATCGCTTCCATTCCCGGCCACGCGCACTCAGGGGCCATCTACTTCTACAGTTCGGTTCGACGGGCGATCTTCATGCTCGACTGGGCTGGCCGCGACGACGACTTCGAGGCCGAGGAGTTCGATGTTCTGGTCGAGGCCTTCTCGCTCGATCTCGCGCTTGCTCCGGGCGTCTGCCCGGCAACGCGCCATCAGTACCGCCGAAGTGGACGGAAGAGGAAGCGCCACCCCCGAAGCGCGGTTGGGATGCGATCCGTCCTGCCGCGTACAGGCCGAGTACGGCCATGAACGAAACACACGTCACATATATAAGGAGACTGATCGATGTTCAATCAGGCCAAGTCCGCATGGGAGCCGGAACCGGCTCCTCCGCGGCTGCTTCCGGTCGCACCTGGATTGGCGAAGACGTACATGAAGCTCTTCGTGAATCGGCTGTCCTACTGCGAACAATCCCCATACGTGGACCATCGCTACCACCGCCCTAAGCACCATGAGCTCAAAACTCTCGCCGGCCGGCGAGCCGCAATGGAGATGCCCGGCCAGAAGTGGGGCAGCCTGCTCCACGTTGAGCGGGCCAACGAGATTTACTTTGAACTTGTGAAGGAGCGCAGACTCCCTAGTCCGTACCGCAGCCTGACCGAGAAGATCGTCGAGCAGCACCTCGCCGGGGAGGTCACGATCAACCTGTATGCGATCAATCCGGAAACCCAGTGCTGTAAATGGGTCGCAATTGACGCAGATTACGAAACGGAACAGGCGAAGCGGGACCTGGCCAGGCTCCGCAAAGAGCTGCTGGTGGAGAGCGTGCACGCCGTTCAGGAGTATTCCCGGCGAGGCGGGCATTTGTGGATCTTCTGCAAAGATCCGCTGCCGGCCCGGCAGTGCCGCTTTTTCGTCTATAACCTTGCACTTCGGCTGGGCGTGTCCATCAAGGGTTCAGGGTTCTCTGAAGAGGGGATCGAGATCTTCCCGAAGCAGGATTCGCTTGCACCAGGCGCACTCGGCAACGGCATTCGCGCGCCGCTGGGCATCCATCGGAAGAACGACAACCGCTACTGGTTTGTGGACATCGGCCAGTTGACGCTCCAAGCCCAAATCGATGCGCTCTGCGCGCTTCCGAAACTGACAGACACGCAACTGAACGATCTGACGCACCACCTGGCGCCTCCGCCACAATGGGAGGCATTCGACAATCCGCCGCCGACCTCAACCTCGCGAAGTTTCACCGGAAACGGGAGCGGAGGGAAGAAGCCTTTCGACATTTACGAGCACGTATCGTTGTTGAACAAGCGGCCAATTGGCGGCAAGGACTATTTCGTGCAGTGCCCGTCCTGTCGCCTGGCTGGCCGCGACACGAGCAAGGACAACCTCGGCGTGGCGAAGCCGAACGGTCCACGGCACGGCTACTACCACTGTCACGCGGGCTGCTCCACGGATGACATTCGAAATGCCTTCGGGCACCCGCGTTCTCCGTACCTCAAGCGACGTTAGTAGATGTCTCCACCAATGTCGATGAATTGTGGAACCCGCCCGACAACATCGTCATCCGGTAGTCGCCTTCGTCCTTAGACTTCCCCCGGTCGCGCCTTCAAAGCGCGGCCATTCTTTTCGCCCGAACGCGGCGAGCCACCAACCCCACCATCAAACCAGCCGCCCTATGGACGGCAACAAAAGGACACTTCTCATCATGGCAAAGAGCGTGAACCGCGTGACATTAATAGGCCATCTGGGCCGGGACCCGCAGCCGAAGCATACCGCCGGCGGCACCGCCGTGGCCAACTTCACCCTGGCTACCAACGACCGCTACAAAGACAAGGACGGCAACTGGCAAGAGCGCACCGAGTGGCACAACATCACCTGCTGGGCGCGCCTTGCCGAGATTGCCAGCGAGTACCTCAAGAAAGGCCGCGCCGTGTATGTCGAGGGCAGCCTGCGCACCCATAGCTGGGACGACAAGCAGAGCGGACAGAAGCGGTACCAGACCTACGTCAGCGCCACCGATCTGGTTCTGCTCGGCGGCGACCGTGGCGAAGGCGCCGGCGGTTCCCCGCGTGAGAGCGACAACGATCAGAACTTCCCCGGCGACGAGCCCGAGTTTGTCAGTGCTGGAGCCGGCGAAGAGGAATTCCCTTTTTAAAGACGGCTATGTGAATCGCATCACCGCGTTTTTCGCCCCCAGCGCACCAGTTGTGTTGGGGGCTTTTCTCTATCTCGAATCCTGATACAGGGAAGAACACCATGTCCTCCGGAAACACATCCACCCACAAGCACACCACCGACGAAATCAAGACTCTTCTGGAACTCCCTTTCCGCGCCGCCGAGATCACCTGGCGCGTTCTCGGGGATGGCGAAAGAACAGAGGGTGAAACCCGCATCATCCCTTATGCCTACCGGGCCGCATACATGAGGCGCCTCGACATCTTGTTCGGACCAGGAGGTTGGACCCAATCTTTCTCGATGACGACGGTGAGCAACATTCAGCGCTCGAAAAAGGTGAATAAAGCGTATGCGATGATCACCACAGGCAAGATTCTCGTCACCAGCACCATCGCGATCGAGGGTTTCGGCACCCGGTCCAGCACCGGCGAAGGATGGGCCGACGATGAGAATGGCACGACGCGCGCCCAAGCCCAGGCCTTCCGCCGCGCCTGCGCCGAGTTTGGTCTGGGCCGATACCTCCGGGAGCTGGAGGGTTGGAATTGCAAGGTACCGGTGAATGCGAAGGGCTATTTCAAGCGACCGCATTTCTCGGTGTTGCCCGATTCCGCCATTCACCCTTCCGAACTCGCAGAGGCACAGGAAGTACGCTCTCGCACTGCGAAATCATCGCGGAAGTCTGCCGCACCAGCGCCGGCTGCTTCGACCCGGGGCGGCAATCAACCACCACGCGCCGCGGCATCATCGCCGCAGACAACGCCGGCGGCTGCGACCGCTACTCATGTTTCTGGCTTTGCCCCAGGGGCACAGGATGCTCAACAAACGGCGGGTGCCGACGCCATCGAAATTCAGCTCGCGGTGTTGCGAACCCCTGAAGTGAAGCAGCGCCTCGCTGGCTACCTTGACCAGCTTTCCAAACCCCTGATCACGTCTGTGGTTACTGGCGTCTCGGAACTGCATGCGAATGGGCGCATGAAGGGAAACCTTGTTAAAGATGTGTTCTTCAACCTGGACAGGGCCGTTGACCTATTGGATGGGATCAACAACATGGAGCCCATGCTGCCCAACGACAGCACCCTGCCCAGCATCCTGCACTCCCACTCGGCACGGACTCTGTCTGATCTTCAAACTTTCGGGGATCTGAAGGCCGTGAGCCGCACAGTCACCACCATCTACCAGGCCGAGCAGGAACGGCAGCACGGCACGATGGCTGCCTGATTTCCTCACAGAGGAGCGTCGCCGCGACGGTGGCGCTCCTGCTCACATCATCACCCCTGCAATACACGAACCTACTCGTCTCTTGAGGTATACCCCGATGTGCATACTTCTGCACTTTCCTTCTCCCGACGACCCGCGTCCGGAGCCACCAGCTCCTTCCATCTGCATGCCGCAGCCGGTCGAACCGGTTGTGACCAATGCGGTATCTGTCCACGTTCTCCCATCTCCGGCGGAGCGCGAAAGTTCTCCCCACTCCCTGCCTGTAGCGTTGCGCATTATCGCGTAGCCCAACATTCACCAAGCCGCTGTCAGCTAACGCCAACTGGCGGCGGCGCTTCCCCGTGCGGCGTTTATCTGATGGACCATCGCCCCCGATTGGGCACCACCGCGACCACACACACCAACTCGGGTAAGCGAACGTTCATCACAGGACACTCAAACGAATGCTTCACAATGTGCGGCAGGCTGGCGATAAATTCGACCGAACTTACAGCAGAGCTCTAAGCGAGGAATCGAAACGATACGGCTCAAGCAATTGGAGGTTTGTCGCGGATATGGTCATTCCCCACTCAGGCGGGCTTTGCAGCCCCGGCCCGTAATCACGACTTACGAACGGGCGCGCCGGCGTTTTCCAAACAATCGATGGGATCAGAAAGAGGGCTGGAAGGTGTCCCTCGGGAAAAAATACAAAAGCCAAGTACAGCTGGTCTCGCAGAGTGAACCTGTCCTTTTCGACATAGACATAGCCGAACTTCCGAAGGGAGCGGACCTGGACTTCGACGGTATGCCCGCCCCTGCGGGCCGTGAAGTTGAAGGCTTTCTGTTCCGGAGAATCGCAATCAATCTCGAACCCGTGCTTTTGGAATTCTTGCTTCACGAGTTCTTTCGCAAACTCGCCCACTTGGCGTTTAGTCATTTTTGCAACTGCACTTGGGGGATCGCCTTTGCGCTCCGTCGAGCGGTGTGCCGAGGGCGGTTCTTCTGTTTTTCGCCGATCGGGCCGCGCACCTGGGTTCGCCTCGCCCGGTGAGCTTGCCCCAAACGGGACAGCTCGGTTCGCACTCGCCTGCACCTCGCTGCTGATCGCCAAGCCACGACGCTCGGCGACCAACCGGTATTCCCCTTCGTGAATCTCTCGATACTGAATTCCGATCCGGTCAAGGAATTCGCGCACGGAGCTTGGGACCTGAGTGCCAACCAGCCACATCACTATATTTTTCTCGCCCTGCCGAGCAAGCTCGTCCTTGTACCCGGCCACCTGGGTAGCGTCCTCATAACGTAGCGGCCGGGCCTTGAGTTCCATCAGTATCCTGCTGTCGAAGCGGTCGATGAAGAGCAAGTCGAACCGCCCAACCCCGGCGAACGACCGCTGACGCCCCACGAGCCTGAATCCAAACCCGTGAAAGAAGTCGTCCGGAAAACCAGCTATCAAGTCCTCCATGTCCCGCTCGATCAAGCGCCCCACCCTCCTCGGTAGCATCCCGCAACGCACAGCCAGATTACACTCAACCGCGGCCGGTGTTAAACGCCTGCGCCGTGATGTTGTGCCGCGGCGGGACGAACGCCGCGAGCTTTGTTACGCCTAAGCTGAGTTTGCGCGCTACGCTGAGGATCTTGGTGAGCCGGTTGGAGAGTCGGTCGAGGCAAGTGCGTGAAGTGCCGTTTGGCCGGTCTCTTCCTGAATTTCTTCACCACTACACGCAAAACACCCCCGGTACATCATCCCAATTCTTCCACGAGGACACGCCTTGTTTGAAAGGTATTCGCCATGCCGCCCATTTTTGTTTCCGCCTCCGTCCTCTGCAGCCCACGGGCGCCCGAACGGGGTGCCCGGCAGCGCACAGGGCTACTCCTGAATCCTTCGTATTCCACGCCTCCAGCGCTGGTGGCGGTAGGCACCTTGACGATGTTTCGCGTGGTTTCCTACTCCGGCCTTAACGGCATACGCCATGTGCACGCGGAACCTCTCATTCCCGCTCCACGCAACAGTTCATGGCAGTCCGGAGGGAATCGGTTGCACTCCGACGATCCAGCGTTTGCCGAATTCACTGGCGGCACCGACCCAATTCCTCTGTACGACCAGCAGGCCGCGTAGCGTGCTCTGCACACACTACCACACTTGTCCTTTCGGCGTTATTGTGCTGCGAAAATCAGAGCTCGATGCTTAGGCATCGAATCCGGACTGCGATGTTCCGCGATTTGCATCATGGAAAGAGCTTATGTTCAATTCTGTTCGAAAGAATTCTCCATGCAGACTCCAATATTTGGTTGCTTCGAGCGGGCAGCCGGTCTGGCAAATATGCCTGAAGTGTGGCCATCAATTTTTCATCAGCATCCAACCAATGCTGCAAGAATCCGTGGAGCGGCAGAATGTCCCCGAAAGGTAGGATGAGTTCCATCGTCTCAATGTCTGTGCAGAATAGAGGACGAATGGAGAGCGAATGAAAGTCCTCGCGGCGCAAGAACTCGTCAAAGTATGTGTTCAGCAGAAAGCTCATCAGCAGGCTTCCGCCAAGATCATCGAGTGTTACTAGCAATGGGTAAACCCTTTTTACGTGGCTCGTATCTAGCCCCTTCACGATCATTTCGCCGCTATCTACAAATAGCTGCTTAACGGCATCGGCCAGCTGTTCCACTCCCTTTTTCTTCGCGGCCTCTTCATCGCGCACAAGCTTTCGCGAAATTTGGCCAAGAAGTCCGAGATGATCGCCATTGTACTTGGCCGCAGCACTGAACATGCTTGACTTGTATTCAAGAATGACCAGTGCGTCGCCCTCAAGAAGAAGCGCATCGCACAGCTGGACTGAAGCGTCGTCCGCACGCCTTGGGTCTGGAATGAAAAGAGCACCGGACTGTCTTGCTGCCTCAGCAATCTGTTCATTTGTATAGGACTCAAATACCCTTCCCCAAAAGCGGCGCAGTTTGTTGCCAATTGTGCGATTGATATTGTTCACGGTCCAATAAGGCCCTGATTCACATTTCTCCAGCAGAAACAGGATGTCAGCTGCAAGCATTCCGTATCTTTCTACAAGCAGCGGCTTATCACGAAAGACTGTGAAGTCATTTGCTCCGAAGTCCCGACTGTGAATACGCGTTACTGCTTGGGCAGGGAAAATGTTCAACTCAGAGATGAATCGTTTAATGACTTCGTGCGATAGAGCAGTCGTATAGAAATTTTCTTCTCGAACAGCTGCTACCCAGCTATCCTTCTGCAATGCGGATAGGCCTAAATTTGCGCATCGCGAAAAGAGGCCGAATGCTAGGGCTTCGTAATCCTCCAAGCTGATGTGCACATGATTCTCAAACTCGGCAGCAATGTCGACGAAATCTGGGTCTTGCCGCAGTCTGTTCACGTGATCAGTGATCATAAGGTGCGAGCGCACGATGCGCCGTTCTCCACGAGAGCCGCCATACTCCGTAACAGCGACAAACTCCGTCAAGACCCTCATGATTTTGTCCCGATCTATTAATTGGCTCTTTGCGGGGGACACAAGAAGGCTGTAGTGAAACTGATCGTTGGCCATCAGACATATCGTCCCGAATGGGCCGGGCATTTCGTTGAAGATGTCGCGGCCAACTTCCGGGCAATGTTCGATAGCCAGCTTCATGATTAAAAGAAGCTGCCGCCGATGAAATACGATGTCGCGGGTCGTTGTTCGTGGGCTCAGGCAGTACCAATCGGCGCGTAATGGCTCGAATACAGCGCGAATCAGTAGCTCATAGTGTGTGTGGTCCTCCTCACCCCGCCACAACCTAAGGATTATTCCAATGGCCGAGCATAGATACAGGATGGATTCCCTTGAATAGGGCTTAAGCCGCAAGATCAATTCTTGAGTAGCACTCTTTCGCCCATGCATGACTTCGAATGTCGCGTAGGTGTCGAATCTCATCTTGCATCCTTCTTGCGTGGGAGCTATATCCGTAGATTAGCAAACCGCTCAAGCTGAAGGTGAAACCGTTTTGCCCGCGCTCGCCACCTGAAATCAGGCGCCGTACATCCTCGCCATGCCCGGTTGTCCACGCCGATCGCTTGACCTCGTCGAGGCGCATGGTCGTATAGCTGGGAGGTGCGGATGCTGGCATGGTTGGCCATAGCGGCGGCCTTCTCGTGCCTCCGTTCTTCAAGTATGCGGTTAGACCTGTGGCGCGGAAGCTAGGATTGCCGATTTTTTGTCTTGATGCCAACCGCTGCGCCGCGCCAGCGGATCATGTCGATATATCTCGTCGAAAGCGGAGTGGGCTTGGAACACATTCATTCGAATGCTAGACGTGCACTGAACGCAGATAAATGCAGGAAGTCTATTTTGCAAGACCGGTGATGAACTGAAAAATCTTGTAGCTGTTAGTAAATAGTTCAGTGTTGAAGTTCCATGTTTTACC
>Ga0181535_10000916_pt1 | contig 40819 bp, 28 predicted proteins | sample PEATcosm2014_Bin_44_FD_119774 | JGI IMG/M metagenome (GOLD analysis project Ga0181535, IMG submission 119774) | Peatland microbial communities from MTU Mesocosm Facility, Houghton, MI, USA - PEATcosm2014_Bin17_30_metaG | ecosystem: Environmental > Terrestrial > Soil > Wetlands > Peat | place... | reverse complement strand
GACCCAATCCTGCCAAGCTGCTTAGACACACTCTTGAAGTGTCCACCAAAAAGAAGTGGACACTTCAAAAGATGGAAGCTCTTTCAAGTCAAGAGGGGAAGTCAGGACGCTTACCCTACTCCCTCAGTCCCTCAGTCTTTGCTCTCTCCCAATACAAAAGCCCCCCTGCCAATCGGCAGAGGGGCTTTCGGTTGCGCCGGCTTCAGCCGGCTCAGTTGCTGAAGAGCAGAATGCCGGCGGCCTTCTCATCGGTTACGGTTTCGTCGGCGCTCACCGGGCGGTAGAAGAGCTGGTTGGCGTCGAGGTAGACCTCGAGGAAGGCTGGGCGCGCGGAGATGTTGCCGGCGATCAGGGCTTCCGAGAGAGGATCTTCGACGTAGCGCTGCAAGGCCCTCCGCAAGGGCCGTGCGCCGTAGCTGCGATCGCCGAGGGTCTTCTCGAGAATCCACTTCTTGGCGTCCTCGGTGACGGAGATGGTGATGGACTTCTGCGCCAGATTGGCGTTGAGCTGCTGAACCAGCAGTTCGACGATCTGGATCAGGTCCCCGTCCGACAAGGACTGGAAGAGGATGACTTCGTCGAGACGGTTGAGGAACTCGGGATTGAAGGTCTTCTTCACTTCCTGCTTGACCAGTTCCTCCACCTTGTCGCTGACGATGTCTTCGCGATCGCTCTGGAAGCCCAGGCCCTGTTTCTTCATCAGGTGCCGGGCGCCGATGTTCGAGGTCATGATGAGGATCACGTTCTTGAAATCGACCGTGTTGCCCAGACCGTCGGTCAACTGGCCGTCCTCAAAGACCTGGAGCAGGATGTTGAAGACATCGGGGTGCGCCTTCTCGATCTCGTCGAGCAGGACGACGGAATAGGGCGAGCGCTTGACGCGTTCCGTCAACTGGCCGCCCTCCTCGTAGCCCACGTAGCCCGGAGGCGAACCGATGAGCTTGGAGACCGAATGCTTCTCCATGAACTCCGACATATCGAAGCGGATCAAAGCTTTATCCGACCCGAAGAGGAAGTTGGCCAGCGTGCGGGCCACTTCGGTTTTGCCCACGCCCGTGGGACCGAGGAAGAGGAAGCTGCCGATGGGCCGCGCGGGCGACTTGAGGCCGGCGCGGGAACGGCGGATGGCGCGCGCCAGCGCAGAGATAGCCTTCTCCTGCGAGATGATGCGCTTGTGCAGTTCTTCCTCGACGCGGAGCAGCTTCTGCGTCTCTTCTTCCTTGATGCTGGTGACGGGAACGCCGGTCCAGCGGCTGACCACATCCTCGATGTCTTCGCGGCCCACGATGCCCGAGGCCGAGTCGTCGAGGTGATACTTGTCGCGCAGAGCGCGCAGGTTTTCGCGCTCCTTCCTCTCCTCGTCGGAGTAGAAGCGTGCCTTCTCGAATTCGTGATTCGCAATCGCCGAGTCCATCCTGTGCACGATGAACTTGATGCGCTTCTGGACTTCGGTGATCTCCTCGGGCAGCGAGGTCTGGCGCAGCTTGACGCGCGCGCCGGCCTCGTCGATGAGGTCGATGGCCTTGTCGGGCAGAAAGCGGTCGGGAATGTAGCGATTGGAGTGGGAAACCGCGAACTCGACGGCGTCGTCGGTGTAGCTGACCGCGTGAAATTTTTCGTAGCGGTCCTTGATGCCGTGGATGATCTTGATGGCGTCGGCCTCGTTCGGAGGCGGCACCTTGACAGCCTGGAAGCGGCGCTCAAGCGAGCGGTCTTTCTCGATGGACTTGCGGTACTCGGCCGGGGTGGTGGCGCCAATGCACTGGATTTCGCCGCGAGAGAGTGCCGGCTTGAGGATGTTGGCCGCGTCGAGCGAGCCCTCGGCCGAGCCCGCGCCGACCAGGGTGTGCAGCTCGTCGATGAAGACGATGGAGTTCTGGTTCTCCATCAGCTCCTTCATGATGGTCTTCAGCCGCTCCTCGAACTGGCCGCGGTATTTTGTGCCGGCCACGATCAGCGACAGGTCGAGGCCGAGAACGCGCTTGTCGGCGAGGAAGCTGGGCACTTCGCCGTCGGCGATGCGCTGGGCCAGACCTTCGACGATAGCCGTCTTGCCCACGCCGGGCTCGCCGATGAGCACGGGATTGTTTTTGGTGCGGCGGCAGAGAATTTGGATCACGCGTTCGAGTTCGCCATCGCGGCCGACCAGCGGATCGAGCTGGCCGTCGGTGGCGGCCTGGGTCAGGTCGCGGCTGAACTCGGCCAGCAGGCTGGACTCGCGCTGACGCGGCTGCGGCGGAACCTTCTCCTGGGTGACACGAGCCAGTTCGTCGCGGATTTGCGCCAGCTTGAGACCGCGCTCCTGAAGGATTTCGGCGGCGAAGCACTTCTCTTCGCGCAAGAGGCCGAGGAGCAGGTGCTCGGTGCCGATGTGCTTGTGGCCCAGGCGCTCGGCTTCTTCCGCCGCATAGGCCAGGACGCGCTTGCACTCGTTGGAGAGCGGCAGGTCCACGGAGGTGGAGACTTTTTCGCGAATGGTGGTATGCGCTTCGATCTGCTTGCGGATCGACTCCACCGAAGCGTGCGAGCGCAGGAAGCGGTTGGTTAACGCCTTGTCCTCGCGCAGCAGCCCGAGCAGAAGGTGCTCGGTCTCGATATAGGGCGAGCCGAACTGGCTGGCCTCATACCGCGCGAAGAAGATCACACGCCGTGCCTTCTCCGTATAGCGTTCGAACATGATGTTCTCCCTTGAACCAGGCTTTCGGCTGGAGTGGCCGTCCGGTTCGTCTGCCGGCTTCAGCCCAACCCGCGCGTGCCCTTTCTTTTAACTACGCCGCCGGAAGCGCTGGGAAAATACAACTTTCGCCCCGAACAGCCCTTTGGGATGGTTGCGAAGCCCTCTTCCGCCCGACAAGTCTCCCGCGGTCGTGCTGCCTTGAGACTTCCACCCTGCCCTGACAGCCTGTCTGGGATGAAAACTTATCCGTGCTCAGACTGTCTACCTATTAAGACTCAAATACCGCCCGGAATGGTGCTTTTTCCGCTCAACCTGCTCCGCGGGAAGTTCCGTTTGGGGAGTATACGCTAGAGCGGTTCTCCAATTCACCTGCCCTTGCGAACTCTGTGCGTGTTGGCTTTTCCTTAAGGGAAAAGCCGCTCGGCGGTTGTGGTTCCGAGCTGCGGCAATTGAAGAACCGCTAGAGCGGAGCCAGCCGCCCACTCTCCAGGCGCAAAGCCCGCGTACATCGTGCGGCCAGATCCAGGTTGTGCGTCACCAGTATCGAGGTGAGGCCGTGGCTCGCGTGCAGCCGTTCAATGAGTTCGAAGACGCGGCCCGCGGTGGTCTCGTCCAGGTCGCCGGTGGGCTCGTCTGCCAGCAGCAGGCGGGGATTGTTCACCAGCGAGCGGGCCAGGGCCACGCGCTGCTGCTCGCCGCCGGAGAGTTCGCCGGGCCGATGATCGCCGCGCTCGTCCAAGCCAACCTCCCTGAGCCAGTCCGCCGCCACCGCCAGCGCGTCGCGTTTGGCTACGCCGCGGGCCAGCAGCGGCATGGCCACGTTTTCCAGCGCCGTAAACTCCGGCAGCAGGTAGTGGAACTGCCAGACGTAGCCGATCTCCCGGTTGCGAAAGGCCGCGGCCTCGCGCGCGGAGAGATGGGCCACGTCGATTGAGGCGCAGTATACCGTTCCCGCGGAGGGCGCATCAAGGGCGCCCAGAATGTGCAAAAGCGTGCTCTTGCCGGCCCCGGACTGGCCCACAATGGCCACCATTTCGCCCGCCTCCACCCGAAGACTGAGCCCATCGAAGAGGTTGAGCGTGCCGCGCGCGGTGGTGTAGCTCTTTTTGAGACCGGTGACCTGGATGATGGGGAGGGGGGCGGGAGCGATCCCTTCCCTGTCCTCCGGCCGCAACTGGGACTCCCGCGCGGTGCGGGTGGCCTGGCCGGCAGCCGCTGGAGTGGTCTGGGTCATCCTGTTCGTTCTATTTTACCGTGCGAGGGGTGAATTCCGCGCCGACAGGGGGAAAGCGCATTCCAGATGCAAGGTCTCCGTGCCCCATCCTTTCCGTTTTTTCCCCGCGGAAAGGGTGGGACACAACTACCGCCGGCCCGACCCCTTCACAGCCATGCTTACCTCGGTGAGAGGAATGCCCTGCCGGACCGCCTCCCGGCGCGCCGCTCGCAACTCCGACTCGACTTCGACCACGCCGGACTCGCCCAGGGCCCAGGCGCGAAAGCTCGACCACGGCCAATCCTCCGGCGCTGGGCAAAGTCCTCGCTTGACTGGATTGCGATGAATGTAACGGAGCTGGGTTACGAAACCCTCGTGGTTTCGCACATTGTGATCGAAATACCGGGCCTGCCAGAATGGGGAATCGCCCTCGGAGCGAAGGCCGCGCTTCCGCGCCAGGATAGCTACTTTGGTCTTGAGGAGCTGCACGGCCTCAGAAAGCACTCCAGCGGCAGGCTCACTCACGAGCAGGTGAACGTGTTCCGGCATGACGACATAGGCAAAGACATGCATCCCGAATCGTCGCCGGGTCTGCTCTAGGGCCAGCAGGAAAGATTCCTCCATCTTCATCTATGCCAGGAGCGGAAGGCGATGGTAGCAGCTGAATGTGAGGAAGTGCGCCTGTCCGGAACGATGAAGCCGTTTGAGCCCGTCGGGCATGGATGCTCCAGCCAAATGAGGAATGACTGCCGTTATCTTACTGCGAAGCCTGGTGGTCTCCCGCCCTTGCGCCAGAAAAAAGGCGCAAGGACGGGGCACGGAACTGTTTTGGCTGAACCGGCAAGCAACCCTCCGTGCCCCATCCTTTCACAGTCTTATCGTGAAAAGGTGGGAGACCGCGAACCTCAACCAACGCCATCCCCAAACGCTCCGTGCCCCATCCTTTCCGCTTTTTTCTGCGGAAAGGGTGGGAGACCACCAAAGCGGACAGGGTCAGGGTTTGGGAATCGCCGCAGGATTCAGCCGCGCGATGCGGCCGTTGGGGCCGACGACAAACGGCAGCGAAAGCGCGTTCCAGTTGCCGTTGTCCAGCGGCTGCCAGGTTTTCCCGTCGTCGCGGCTGATGTCGGAGCCGTTGGTTCCAGCGGTGATCCAGAGCTTGAGGGACTCGGACCATTGCACAGCAGAACGGTAGCCGTGGGGCGGGGTCGTGGAAGCGATCCAGTGCCGACCGCTGTCTCCAGACCAAGCGGCGGTGCCGACACTTTCGTTGGGTTTGGTGTAGTCGCCACCGACGGCGATCCAGCGACGCCAATCACGGTAGTTCAATGAGAAGATTCCGGCAGCTCCGCCTTTCGGAAATGACGGCATAGCAAGTACTATCCACATCGCATCCCTGCTGCAAGGATCACATTCCCGGAAGAGCTGTGCCCCAGATGGACTACCTGTGCCGAAGGCCGCTATTCCATCCGCCCAATTAACTAACAGCGAGGAGTTACTTGCAGCGAAGCCGCCTTCCTCCTTCTTGCTTTGAAGACCTCGATCTTGCTCTCTGTGCCAGCTCTTGCCGCCGTCCGCTGTATCAAAAACGGAGAATCGGCCATCGACAGGATCGCCCAGAATCATGAGGTTATCGCGGTCAGCAACGCTGATCGAGTCCCAAAACCCGTCCTTATCTGGATTTGCATAAAGCAGCGTCCAGGTCCTGCACCCATCCGTAGTCTTATACAGCCGGCTCATTTCGCCCGGTCCGGAAGCCATCACAATGGCCGTCGTCGCATCCCAAGCCTGCACGCCACGAAAGTCCAGCGTGGCCCCATCTTTATCCGCATCCGGCACGGCGCACTTCTGCCAGTGTGCCCCGCCGTCGGTGGTCTTGAGCACCGTTCCGCCGGTGCCGCTGGCCCAGGCTATCGTTCCATTGACTGAGTCGATTCCGCGCAATCCGGCAGTCGTCCCTGAGTCCTGCATCTGCCAGACCGTTGGCGCCGGAGATTGCGCGGCGGCGATGGATGCGACGGCGAGGAACAGCACGAGCCGGATGGGTTGCATGGCTGGAATTATATGGGTCCGACACCAATCGAGGTTCAGACCGAGGGGTACAAGAGAAACCGCAGCTCCTTCGACTGTGTTGGGCGCGCAATACGCGCCCAACTCCGCTCAAATGACACTCGATTGCCGGCAACGCCACATGCGTGCCGCAGATCACTTAGGGCGAGGGAAAGAACGTCTATAACGGGGTTCGACTTGTGAACAGAGTTCAAACCATCTCCTCGCTGGCGTTGGCAGCCCTCATGGCCGGCTCGTGCGCTGCGCATGCGCAGCAGTCGTTCTACGAGCGGTTCCGGGCGCACAACGCGCAAATGGCCGCGCTGCAACCGCCCATGGTCACGCCGCTGGTGGAGGCCGATCCGCGCCTGATTCAATACTTGCGGGTCGCCTTCTCCAACGAGTACACCGCCGCCGGCACGCAGACGGTGAGCTACGGCAATGGGCGCGGAGGCGGCGTGATTGCCGGTAATCGCTTCGAGTTCGACTATCTGCCGCCGCCCTACATCCAGCACAACACGGCCACGGCGAAAGATGGGCTGGGCGACACCTCCTTGGTGGGCAAGGTGCGCATCGCCTCGGCCGACGCCGAGCACGGCAACTTCGACCTGGCGGCAATCCTGAGCCACAGCTTTGCCACCGGGACCTACAAGAACGGCGCGCTCACCGACGCCTGGGCCCCGACCCTGGTTGGCTGCCTCGGCTTCCGGCGCTTCAATGTGCAGTCCGCGCTGGGCGGCACGATGCCCGCGGGCAAGATCGCGGAACAGGGCCGGTCGATCGCCTGGAACGCTCTGACGCAGGTACATGCCGCCGCGCACGTGTGGCTGGAGATCGAAAACAACGCCACCTTCTACTTCAGCGGCAGCCACGACGGGAAGATGCAGAACTTCGTCACGCCCGCGGCCTTTTATGTACTGCGGCGCAAGGAGTGGAAGCCCACGCATCCCTCCTTTGTTTTCAATAGCGGCATGCAGATCGCGACCTCCGGCTTCCACACCTGCAATCACAACCTGATCGCGGAGATGCGGATCCTCTTCTAAGCGGATGGTCAGTATTCGATCTTGTTCGCCGCGGCGAGCCAGGCGGCAAAGCTGGCCCAGGCTTCGTCCCCGAGCAGTTGCGTGGCGGGCAGCTTGCGCGCAGCCTGGTCCTTGCGAAACTCGGCGTAGAGAACCGCGTCGTCGAAGCCGGCGCGGGCCGCATCCTCGGCGCTGGCGCCGTAGTAGATTGCGTCGATCCGCGCCCAATAGGCCGCCGCAAGGCACATGGGACAGGGCTGGCAACTGGTATAGAGTTCGCCGCCGGCCAGGGTGAACGTGCCCAGAGCCCGACAGGCCGCGCGGATGGCATTGACCTCGCCGTGGGCCGTGGGGTCGTGGGTCGCGGTGACCGTGTTCACGCCCTCGGCTACGATCTGGCCGTCGCGCACAATGAGCGCTGCAAACGGACCGCCCGCGCCGGTGAGCACATTTTGCGTAGCCAGACGAATGGCGCGGCGCAGGAACTCCGGATTGGCCTCGACAGGCATCGGGGCCAGTGTATCGCAGCCCAAGTTCACCGCGGAGCGGCCCCTGGCCGCGCGCACGCCCACGGTTCCACAATTCGTCCCGCATTTTGCACATTGGACATACACTTGGCAACCGAAATCCGTAAATTCTCTGTTGAATTCATCCCCCCGGACGGTATCCTGTATATACCCCGTGGGTCAAAACCGAAATCAGACCAGCAAACGAGCACCACTCGTCACAGTATTTTCATCTCTTCATTTTTTTGAAATTGACCAGAGAACACCAGAGTCTCAATTCAGCCCAGTGTCTCTTGAGCGCCTGCAAGGGACCGTCGGGGAAAACTCCATTTCGAGGCAGTGCAACTTGAGGTATTCCATGCGGATTCTTTCCTATCGTTTTCCCCGGCTGCTGGCGGTTGCAGCAGCCGCTGCGCTGTGCGGCATTTCGCTTTTTGCACAGCAGACGCTCGGCGGCATCACCGGCGAGGTCACAGACGCATCCGGCGGCGTGATTCCCAACGTCACGGTCACGGTGGTGGGCGAGCAAACCTCATTGACGCGCACGGTGAAGACCAACGGAGCCGGCACGTATACCCTGGTGAATCTGCCCATCGGCACCTACACCCTCACCTACACGGCCGACGGCTTCGAGGTGCAGAAGACGCAGCACATCGCCGTCCAGGCAGACCGCACGGCCACGGTAAACGCCGCGCTCAAGGTGGGCCAGACGACGGAAACCATCGAGGTGGAAGCCTCGCCGCTGATGAATGCGGTGGACACCACGAACGGCTACGTGCTGGATAATGCGCAGATCGATCTGGCGCCGCTGCCCACGGGTAGCTTTACCGGGCTGGCGATTCTCTCCACCGGCGTGAGCGCGGAGTTGGCCGGCGGCACGGGCGTCAACTCCGGACTGGGCAACGCGCCGATCTGGGCCAACGGGCAGCGCGACACTTCAAATACCTTTCTGCTGAACGGCGTGGACGCCAGCAACCTCTTCAACGGCAAGAGCACCAGCCAGGTGGGTTCGGCGCGCGTGGTTGAAAACGCGGGCGGCGGCAACAACGGCGCCGGCGGCGTCATCCAGAGCAGCGCATCGGTTTATCTTTCCATCGGCAACGCCATCCCCAGCCCAGCTCCTGAGACCATTGAAGAAGTCCGCGTGAACGCCTCGATGTACGACGCCCAGCAGGGTTCCACCGCAGGCGCGCACCTGGACATGAGCACCAAATCCGGAACCAACCTGTTCCACGGCAACGCCTACATCCATCGCGGCACCAGTTGGCTCAACGCCGCACCCTTCTTCTTCAACCAGGACCCCGACATTCCCGCCAGCCAGAAGGTTCCCGAACTGCACCGCTACACTGCGGGCGCCACGGCGGGCGGCGCGCTCATCAAGGACAAGCTCTTCGGCTTCGTGGGCTACCAGCATCTGCATGTTTCCGATCAGGAGATTGGCTATTCGCGCTTCTCGGTTCCCGCCGGGCTCTCGGACGACCGCAGCGCCGGCGCGCTGGCGGACGTAGCCAATTCCGGCTGGTGCCCTTCGCCTTCATACTGCCCGCTGGGAACTCCGCTGACCGGCGCCGATCTGAATAACAATGCGGTGAACCCCGGCAGCAGCGTCGCTTACTCCCTGATGAACCAGCCCGCCGTGAACGGCGAGGCCGGCAAATGGCTGATTCCCAACCCCACCGGAGTCGCGACCGTCAGCCATCCGTATAACGTGTCTCTTCCCGGAACGGCCTTCTTCGTCGCCGATCAGGTGGTCTCCGATCTGGACTGGAACGCCGGCCCCAAAGACACCCTGGCGCTCAAATACTATTACCAGCACGATCCGACCACCGCCCCCTACGCCTTCTCGAACGTGCCGGGCTTTGCCCAGCACATGGATGCGGGCAGCCAGGTCTTCTCCATCAACAACGTCAATCTGCTCAAGCAGAATCTCAGCGTGACGGAGACGCTGGGCGCGATCCGCGAAAAAATCTACTCGACCAACGAGCAGCCCTTCGGTCCCTCGACCGTGGGCGTGAATAACCTGGGCTCGCCGTATTACGCGGGCGTCTCGATCGTGGACATCCTGGGCTCCAACACCCCCGCCGGAACCAGCATTCAGACTCTCAATATCGGTCCCGGATCGAACCAGAGCTCGCTGACCGGAGTCTTTCAGAATCGCCTGATGCCTTCGGGCAACGCCATCTGGACCATCGGCAATCACACGGTGGCCTTTGGCGGAAGCTGGTCGCACTCGCAGTTGAATCCCCGCGACCAGCGTCCCGGCGTTGCGGGCACCACCGCTTCGGCGGACTTCGGCCAGTTTGTTCAGGGACTCATCACCACCAACGAAGACTTCCAGACCAGCACCTTCCTGCAGGGCAACGGCGACCGCTACTATCGCGCCAACCAGACCGGCCTTTATCTGCAGGACAAGTACCAGATACGGCCCAACCTCAGCCTGACGGCCGGCGTCCGCTTTGACCTGAACGGCGCGTTCAGCGAGAAGTATGGCCACCTCTACAACTTCGATCCCAGCAGCTTCGACCCCGGCACGGCCACCGATCCCAACAATCCTTTGGGCGCCTTCAACAACAACGGATACGTGATCGCCAAGAACTCGAACGACACCACGCTGACCGGAAGGCAGTGGGGCATTGGACCGCGCCTGGGTTTTGCCTGGTCGCCGGAGCGCTTCAGCAACAAGGTGGTGGTTCGTGGCGGCAGCGGCTTCTACTATGACCGCGGCGAGCTGTTCACCTACTTCTCGCCCGGCTATGCGGCCGGCGAAGTGCATGGCGGACCGTTCGGCGTGAGCCAGTCGCAGCCGTTTGTGAATGCGCAAACCTGCAACACGGCCGACCTCACGTATTACAACGGCTATATCCCCACCTGCGATCCCGCCGACGCCAACCTGTCCGATCCCTGGGGTTCGACGCTGGGACCGGCGCCGACCGGCAAGGCCTCGGACATCACGCAATACCTGCCCAACGCCAACGCCATCGCCAGCGGGGCAATTCCCTTCACCATGGGCGCCTACGACCCCAAGAACAAGCTGCCCTATTCGATCAACTACACGCTCGACATCCAGTGGCAGCCGCGCCCGGATATAGCTGTCGAAATCGGCTACGTGGGCAATCTGGGCCGTCACCAGGTGATTCCGGTGCCCTTCAACCAGGCGCAGATCGCCAGCCCCGGCAATCCCATCCGCGGCCAGAATTACAGCTACGGGTACACCGTGGTCGACTCCAGCTATACCCCGCTCACGCTGGCGGACGGTAGCAGTTACCTGACCACCTACGAGGGCGGCAACGTCGATCTGCGCGTTCCGTATATCGGATACTCTTCTGAATCCATCGACTTCAGGGCGGCGGGCATTTCGCAGTACAACGCGCTGCAAGCCCACGTAGACAAGCGGCTGAGCCACGGCTTTACGGCAGGCGCGTCGTACACGTTCTCCCACGCCACCGACGAACAAAGCGCGCTGGGGCTCTTCTATAACGGAGACAACCCGGACAATCTGCGCGGCGGCTACGGCCTGTCGGACTTCGACCGCAAGCACGTGCTCAACTTCACCTACACCTACGAACTGCACAAGTTCTATGCCGACGATTCGCTCAAGGGAGCGTTCACCAATGGCTGGAGCCTGAACGGCATCACGGTGCTGCAAAGCGGGCAGCCGTTCAGCGTAATCGACTACACCGGCGCAGTGGGCAGCGTCTACTACAGCGTCTTCGACGGCGTGAACAATCCGGTGGTGCCGCTCGCTCCCGGCTGCACGGCGAAGAGCGCCACGACCGGCGCTTCGGGCGCGTGGGGCGCCAACGACCCGGCGCTGAAGGCATCGTGCTTCACGCTTCCGCTGCTCAACCCAGGAGACCTCAATGGCGCCATCCCGGCCAACGATCCGTATGAAACCACGTTCGTCTCCCATGGACAGCGCAACATCTTCCGCCAGGCGCCGCAGAAGCGCGCGGATATGTCGCTGGTGAAACTCACGCCCATCGGAGAGCGCTACAAGCTGCGCTACACCTTCGATGTTTTCAACCTGACCAACACCACCAGCTTCGATGTGACCGGCGAGAACGTCTCGCAAAACGCGGACTATAACAACTTCCCCATCGAGGGAACGCCGGCCAAACCCACCAGTTGCGATAACTCGAACCAGGGCCTCTACAGTTGCCCCGCGGGCCTGGGCATCACGCTGCACACCATCGGCAGCCCACGCCAGATCCAAATGTCGCTGCGGCTGGATTTCTAGAGCATTTTTGCTTTTTCTTTAGACTCCCGTGCCCCATCCTTTCCGCTTTTTCCTGCGGAAAGGGTGGGATGCCGATGAAATTCGCGTCTACACAATTTCCGAAACTGCTCTAAACCGAAGCTGTTCGCAAGACAACAAAGGGCGTCCGCGCAATGCGGGCGCCCTTTGTGCTTGTGCCGGTTGTACCATCGAAAACGTGATGGGAAAGCCAGCTTTCAAAATGCGCGTAGCACAAGGACTTCGTCTTTTTTCGACTCTCGCTCTTTCCACCTGCTGCGCGCTGGCAGTCTGGAGCGCAGAGCCCAAGCCGCAGCGCGATGGTAGCGCACAGAGAATCCGGATCGAAGTGCGGGATGGGCAGGGAGCGAGGATTGCGAGCACAGACAGCCAGGCATCATCCGCGCGGGCAACCTCTGCGACGCTGGTTTACGAACGGGAGTATCAGCCCGGCGATCGCATTCTGATTCGCGGACCCAGAGACGTTGCGGTTCAGTTGGATGAGACAATGCCGGAGTGCCGGATCGATCTTCCCGATGGCTCGGACAGTGGATTCACATTCGGGATTCCATTCGGCCGCGGAGAGAAAGAAACGGGCAGCGCCTATGCGCCGGAAGCGTTTGCGGGAACGCGGCACCGGGTTGTGGTTCGCGCGCTGCGGGCGCGGGAACTGGCCGTCTACCGCAACGTCGCGCTGAATCCCTGCGACCAGAGACAGTCGGACGATGCGCGAGTGACCGGCCAGAAGCGCTCGCCGGCCTTCCCTCATGCCAGCTCCAATAGTGTCACCCGGGATTGGCCTGACTTCGAGGAGCGCAACGCGATCGATGGAGCGATCGAAAATGGCCATCACGGCATATGGCCTTACCAATCGTGGGGCCCGGAGCGACACGACGATCTGTGGTGGAAGATCGACTTTGGCCGGCTTGTCGAAGTGGACAAGATTCGCCTGATGAACCGTGCCGACTTTCCACATGACAGCTATTGGAAGAGCGCGGTCGTGGAGTTTTCCGACGGAGAACGGCTTCCCATCCAAATCGGTCCGTCCGCCGCGTTCCAGGAGTTTCGATTCGCCAAGCGGCGCGTGACCTGGATGCGGCTGACCAACCTGGTTGCGGCAGATCCGGCAAAGTACGCGAGCTTTGTAGAGATTGAAGTCTGGGGGCGCGACGTCCGGTAGTTTGAGAACACACGGACGCAAAGCCGCGCCCTTTGACGGCGTCTTATTTCAGCTGTCTCGCTGGAACCAAGGCGAATATCTCTCAGGCCGTCAGGTGCGCTTCCAGTACCTCAAGGAAGCGCGCCAGCCACGCCGGATGGGCCGTCCAGGCCGGACCGGTGACCAGATTTTTATCCACCACCGCGCCGAAAAAGTCCACCGGCACAAAGGTTCCTCCGGCCAGTTCCACCTCCGGCGCGCAGGCCGGATAAGCGTTCAGCTTGCGGCCCTTCAAGATGCCGGCGGCGGCCAGCAGTTGCGGCCCGTGGCAGAGGGCGGCAATGGGCTTGCCGGCCTGGTCGAAGTGGCGCACGATCTCCAGCACGCGGGCGTTGAGCCGCAGATACTCTGGCGCGCGCCCACCCGGAACCACCAGGCCGTCGTAGGCGGCGGGATCGATCCCGTCGAAGTCCGCGTTCAAAACGAAGTTATGCCCGCGCTTCTCTGTATAAGTCTGGTCGCCTTCAAAGTCATGGATCGCGGTCCGGACCTGATCGCCCTTCTTCTTGCCGGGGCAGACCGCATCGACCGTGTGGCCCACCATCTGCAGGGCCTGAAAGGGAACCACGATTTCGTAGTCCTCAACGAAATCGCCGGCAAGCAGCAACAGCTTTGCGGATTTCATGGCATGAGCCTCCGCTCCAAGTTTGCCACGCACCCGGAGCGGTTGTGCCACCCTTTCGCCGATTTTTCATCGGCCAGCGCCTGCCGGGCGGGATCGATCAACCGATCAGTCGATCCCGAGCGTTGCCTGAATCCTTTCCAGGCTGGCGCCCTTGGTCTCGGGGTAGATGAACAGGACCACCAGGAACTGGACGCACATCATCGCCGCAAAGAAGAAAAAGGGATAAGCGTTGGAACTGGCCGCGATCATGGGAAAGACCGCGGCGATAACGGCATTGGTGATCCAGTGAGAGGAGCTGCCGATGCTCTGCCCTTTTGAGCGCACGCGGTTGGGGAAGACCTCGCTGATGTAGACCCATATGACGGCGCCCTGGGAGATGGCAAAGAATCCGATGAAGCCGATGAGGAAATAGAGCAGCAGCGATGAGTGCTGGTGGTAGAGGAAGAAGCGCGCGATTCCGGTGAGGCAGGCGGCCGTACCCACAGAGCCGATGAGCAGAAGCGCCTTGCGCCCGATCTTGTCGACCAGCGCCATGCCCAGCATCGTGGCGGCAAGATTCATGGCGCCGATCCAGACCGCCTGCAGATCGCTGGAGACGCGGCTGAAACCGGCGGCAAAAAAGATGTCGTTCAGATAATAGAGAATCGCGTTGATTCCAGAGAGTTGGTTGAACATTCCGATGGAGATGGCGAGAAAGATGGGCAGAAGATACTTCATCTGGAAGACGGGCTCGTGCCGGTTCGCTCGGTCGAGGTGGATGGACTGAACGATTTCCTTGAGTTCTTCCTCGGAGTTCGGCGTGCCGATCAGTTCCAGCACTTCGCGCGCCTCATCGATGCGATTCTGCGTGACCAGCCAACGGGAACTGCTGGGGATGAAGAAGAGAAAAAGCAGGAAGAACGCCGCCGGAACGGATGCCACACCCAACTGCCAATGCCAGGTGGAAGGGCCGGAGATGAGCTGGGCGAGGACGAAGTTTGAGAAGTAAGCGAGAAGAATGCCGATGACGACATTCACCTGGAAGGCGCCGACCAGGCGTCCGCGCCACTTGGCCGGCGCGATCTCGGCGATATAGACCGGGCCTAGAACCGAGGAACCGCCAACGCCGATGCCGCCAATAATGCGAAAGACAAGCAGGGACGGCCAGTTCCATGCCACAGCGCAGCCCAGCGCGGAGATAAGGTAGAGCGCGGCCATGATGCGCAGCGCGCCGCGTCCGCCCAGCCGCTCGCCCAGCGTTCCCGCCGTCATGGCTCCAAAGACCGTTCCCCACAGCGCAATGGAAACGGTAAGGCCCAGCTTGGCGGGAGTCAGGCTGAAGGCCGCGACCAGCGCATGCGTTGTCCCGGCGATCACCGCCGTATCGAACCCAAAAAGGAGTCCTCCCAGTGAACCCACAAGGGCGCTCTTTACCAGATATGTATTCAGTTTCACGAATTTTCCTCAGCAGTGCAGTTGACTCGGCGGCCGCGCAAGCGAAGACTCACGCGGAGTTAGCGGCTCAGGATGTAAGCCGGTCAGCGGAGATGGGCGAAAGTTGCCAAACGGTGAAGCGCGCAATGTTTGTTGTCTTGCCTGTCCATTTCATGCGCAGATCCGATGCGCCGTTCCCCGCGGGATAGAAGCGCTTGGTGAAGGCGATCTGGTTGTCCACAAACACTTCAATCACCGAGCCGTCGATGTAGAGATGAAGCTCCAGGTTCCCGTTCGCGCCAGGAGCAACGGGAAGCGGGCGGGCATCGATCGACACCTGACCGGCGTGAAGCGGATCGAATTGCACCGTGAGCCAAGGGGCAATCTTGTCGGCAGCACCGGAAAGAGTCAGTTCGAAAGGCTCCGTCGCGTTCTGCACGGTGCACAGGATTTCGCCGCGGCATCCTTCGAGGCTCATGGTCTCGATCTGTCGGCGGTTCCTGTCTTCGTCCGCGGTAACGGCGAGGGCCTGTATGCGGCCGCGAAGTTGATTCACCTCGGCCGCAACGCCGATGCCAAGCCGTCCATCGGCGCCCATCGAGAGCACGCGCGGCAACGACATCAGGCCTGCCCAACCGGCGGCTTTGTACTCTTCCAGCGCTCGCGTCTCGGGAATCCAGCCCCAGAGGATGCGGTTTCCCGACCGGTCCAACTGGGTCTTGGCGGCATAGAAAGACCCATAATCCAGAATGCCGGCCTGGCCGGCGTGGAAACGCATCGTTTTGGGATCGAGCACGCCGCTTTGCCAGTAAACTTTTCCCGAAGTGGAATAGATGAGAACGTGCCGGTCGCCCAGGGCGAAGAACTCGGGACACTCCCAAACTTCCCACGGATCGAAGGCATCCAACGTGCTCGCGCCATTCTGATTCCTGCCGGCGAGCACGTGCATATACTCCCAGTTCCGCAGATCCCGTGACTTGTAGAGCAGCACCGCGCCGCCACGGTTGGCGATGCCGGAGCCGAGCACCATGTACCACCCATCCCCCTGGCGCCAGGGGGATGGATCGCGAAAACCATTGACCTGGAGTTCCGGCGGCGGCGCGGCGATCACCGGCGCGGGCAGTTTCGTCCAAGTCTTCAATTCGGAATCGTCCGATGTGGCCAGACATTGGGTCTCGCGCAGGCTTTGCGCGCCGTCCCTGATGGTGGCCTGGTCCGGTGGGGCGGCATGAACGCCGGTATAGAGGATCGTCACCTTGCCGTCCAGAACCGCGGCGGTTCCGGTGAAGCAGCCATCCGCATCGGGCCCGAAGGCCGTTGGAGCAAGAGCTACGGGAAGGTGCTTCCAGTGGACCATGTCCGTGCTGATGGCGTGGCCCCAGTGCATGTCTCCCCAGAAGGCGCCATCCGGATTGTATTGGTAAAACAGGTGATAACGGCCGTTGAAATAGACCGGCGCGTTAGGATCATTCATCCAGTTCGCGGCCGGAAGCAGATGAAACTGCGGGCGGCGGGGATCTCGCGCCAGACCCGAGGGCTTTGCAGAAGCAAGGACCGGAACTACGCGAAGGCCTTGGCACAAACTCGATACTGCGGCCGTCCCGAAGGCGCCGGCGATAAAACCACGACGATCGATAATCATCATTTGTCTGCTCTGAAGACAGCGCATATCGGCACAATCGATTCAGTCTGAAACGCACATGCCGGCGATGGGTTGCCGCTGCAGAAAAGCCGAGGGCGAGGCGAACCGGATGGCTCCGATACTCCCCGCCCAGGTAGGGAGAAACAAGCCAGGGCAGACAAGCTGCCCTGGCCAGCCGCCTAGAAGCGGAAGTTTGCGCTCAGTTGCACGGTGCGGGCCTGGTCCACTCCGGTCGCCTTTCCGAAGTTTCCGTAGGGCTGACCGCTGGTTGCATCCACACCGCCGTCGGCGAGGTTGGTGTCCCAACCTTGCAGGTTTACGCGGTTAAAGGCGTTGTACATATCCAGCCGGAATTGGGCGTTCGACTTCTCCTTGGACAGCCACGGAATCGTGGTGTTCTTGGCCAGAGAAGCATCCGTCTGAGCGAAGCCGGGGCCGCGGAAAGTGTTCCGGCCGAGATCGCCCTCTTGGCCTGTTGGAACGCCATTGGCATCCACAGGCAAGGGGAAGTCCGTTGTCTTGAAGACGCCCGTGAGGAATTTGGAGCGGCTCAGGCCCTTGAGCGTCCGCCCAAACGTGGGCACGTTGGGGAGATCCCAATCCTGTCCGTCCTTGTTGAAGTCGTCCTGCGGCTTGGTTGTATAAACGGTGGCCGGGAAACCGGACATCAGGTTGCCCATGGCCGAGATTTGCCAGCCTCCCAGTATGTTCTTCATGAGACCTTTGCTCATTCCGGGAGTCGGAATCGTCCACAGTCCGTTGAAGGAAAGCTGCTTGGGGGTATCTTGGCTGGAAACGCCTCGTTGTGCGGCGACGTTGTAGGCATCGATGACCTCGGAATACTCCGCGCCCTTCTGCACGCCTGGAACCGTGCTCATCAAGTCGATCGTCTTTTGCGCCGTGAAGGCCACCTGGAAGCTGTAGCCGGCCTTGAACGACTTGCGGACAAAGGTCGTGAAGCCGTTGTAGTTGGAGCCGGCGCGGTTGTCGGCATAGTTGATTCCGGCGAAATATGGATTCGGAAGAGGCCCCAGAGTTTCGGAATAGTTGCCGTTGCCGGTGTAAACGATGCTGTTGACTCCATCCACGCGATTGACGTTGGTGATCGAGTACTCGTGGATGGTGTTGGAATGAATCGCATCGGCCTCGGCAATCCAGTTCGACTTGAAGGCGCGCTGAATGCCGAAGAAATAGTTCTCGGCGTAGGCCATCTTCAGGTGCGGGTCGGGACCGCCGATGTTGTTGTAATTGCCGTAGCCGCCGCGCGGATTGAGCGCGGGCAGCGTGCTCAGCAGTCCTGTGGGAAGCGGGCAGTTGTACGGGAACGTGGACGACTGGCAAAGCCCGAATGCCGGCGGCTGCGGAGAACCGGGTGTGTGCACGCTGGCATTGAAGTTGGCGTCGATGGGCGGATTGGCGGTTTCCGTATCGCTCCAGTTGGTGTTGCCGCCGCGGTCGAAGAAGACACCCGCGCCGCCGCGGACTGACCAGTCCTTGAGCCCGAAGGGCTGCCAGGCAAATCCGAACCGGGGAGCGAAATAGGTCTTCTTCTGATCGACGAAAGGATGCCGCTTGGAGGGATCGGAGTTGAGGCCGACCGAGATGCCCTCGACCTGTTCAAGCAGCGTAGACCCCGTGCCCATGGTCAGGGTAGACAATGTGCCGTGCGCTTCGGACGGGTTCGATTCCGCATCCCAGCGCAGCCCGATGTTGAGGGTCAGGTTGTGGCGAAACTTCCAGTCGTCCTGGACATAGGCTCCGTAGGTGCTGTCGCGGAAATAGCGGTTGTTGTTGGCCGTGCCGCCGTTGGTCGGATCAAAAGAGATGGTGCCGTAGTTGTCCGCCTTGTCGGATGCAAAGTCGAAAATGGTATCGAAGCCCCAGGCCTGCTGACGATTGTCGGGAATGGTGAACGGGGCATAGTCCTGGTTGTGAAACCACTCGGCGCCCGTCTTCAGAGCGTGCTTCCCATGCGTGATGGAGAGCATGTCTCTCCAGTGAAAGTCGTTCTGGGCGAAGCCGACCGGCGCAAAGCCGTCGCCGAAGCCGACAATGCCGTTGATATTGGTGGGCAGCAGATTGCAGTCGTTGCAAGGAATCACGACGGAGGTCCGGGTGTAACCCGCGCCCATCTCATTCAGTATCGAGGCCGAGAAGACATGCGAGTAGTTGATCGCGCCGAACCATGCATCCTGCGGGAAGTTGATGTCGAAGGCCTTGCGCACGCCGGTGTCCCAAGGTCCCAACAGATGGGTGTTGTACATATTGGCGTAGATGCGGTCCCGGGACTGGGCAAAGCTCTGATCGACGCGGGCGTTGTACTGGTAGCCGTTGTGGACCGAAACGCTGGTTCCGTTGGTGGTGTCGATCATGTTCATGCCGCAAGGCATGCCATAGGGCCCGATTCCGTTGGGATCGTGGGCGCTGTCGGCGCAGTTCTGCGCGGCGCTCGGAGCTCCGCCCTGGTCGGCTTCCACATTGGCCACCGTCGCCACCGTGGTGGGAGTCGGATTGACCGTGGGCTTGTAGCTGCTCAGCAGGGTTGTCGCCAGATTGTTGGGCAGATTCGAGCTCATCCAGGTTACCAAGGCCGGATCTTCAACCGTCACCGGACTGGACGAAGTCGTCGAGGAGATCACCTGATCCCAACTGCCGAAGAAGAAGGTCTTGTCCTTGCGAATCGGGCCGCCGACCGAGCCTCCGAACTCGTTGCGGTGATACGGAGTAATGTAGCCGTTGATCGGGTCTTTGTAGTTCTGGAACTCATTGCGGGCAGTCAAGCCGCTGCTCTGGTAGTCCTCAAACGCGGAGCCGTGAAACGTGTTGCTGCCCGACTTGCTGGTGATCTGCGTAACCAGACTGCTGGCCTTGCCAAACTGTGCGGAGTAGTTGCTGGTGGAAACCACCACTTCCTGCACCGAGTCCGGGTTGGGAACCAGTTTGGCGTCGCCGCCGGACGGTGAATCGTCCAGCGAAATACCGTCCAATAGATAGGTGTTGCCGTGGTTGGGCGCGCCGTTGGCGACGATCGCCGGCGTGGTGGTGGCATAAAAGATATCGGCGTTGGCAGCCGTCTGGCCCATCAGGCCCGTCCCGGTCACGCCTGGAGTCTGATTGGTCACTCCATAGATGTTGCGGCCCTCGATGGGCAGCTCCTCGACGAGCTTCTGCTCGGTCACTGAGCCAACCTTGGCCTCGTCGGTATCCACCGCGGTGACCTCAGCTTCGACTTCAACACTGGTTGTGACCGACGAGGGCTGGAGTTTGAAGGAGATGTCCCTCACCTGCTCCGCGATCAGTTGCACGTTGTCCTCTGTCACCGAGGCAAAACCCTGGACGGTCGCGGCGACCTTATAGCTGCCAGGAGCGAGAGACGGAAACCTGTAATACCCAGAAGAGTTGGTTTCCGTGGTGCTCGTAATACCGGTATTTGTACCTGTTAATACAACTCTCGCACCGGGAACGATCGCACCAGTGCTGTCGGTTACGCTTCCTTCAATCGAGCTGCTGAACTGTGCAAATGCGGCGCCAGAGCACACCAAAAGCACAATCAGAAGCCAAAAACCTCTTGTGATCCCCTTGTTCATTGTTCCTCCCTACTTGGCCTCGGAGAACCTTCTGTCCGGAACATTTTCCGGAACAGGGAGGAGATTAGAGGAATGAAGACACAAATGTCAACAAATAATTTGACAAATGAAAAGATTTTTTGCTATTACCTGTATAGACAACTTGTTCAATTACGTCGAACAAGTTCTGCCGGAACAGCGTTGACACCGCTCTCTACGGTCTTTAGACTCTTCACCAGATGGCCGCAAGGGGCCGGAAGCGCAGCAAGGACATCCTGTAACTGGCAGAATAAAAGGCATTTATATCTTCCGTGCGATGGGAAGAATCAATACGTTCGCGTACCGCGTTGTTGAGTTGGGAGAGCAAAATGCAGCGAAATGCAAGCCTCGAAGGTGCAAGTGAAGGGCCCAAGTACAAGCGCATCTACCTGGAACTCCGGGAGGCGCTCGCGGACGGCACCTACAGCCAGGGAGGCAAGTTTCCCAGCGAAAACGACCTGGTGACGCGCTTCGGCGCCAGCCGCCCGACCGTGCGCCGGGCCCTTGCCGAACTGGAGTCGGAAGGTTTCATCGAGCGTCGCATGGGCGCGGGAACGACCGTCTCGCAGCAGAACAAGCACAAGGCGCTGGTCTTCGGTCTGCTGATTCCCGAACTGGGGATGACGGAGATCTTCGAACCCATCTGCCAGGGCATTTCGCAGGCGCATGTCGGCGGCCAGCACGATCTGCTCTGGGGACCCTCCTTTATTAAGGGAGCGTCCAAGCAAGTCCAGGCCGAACATCTGTGCCGCTACTATATCGAGCGCAAGGTCTCGGGAGTCTTCTTTGCGCCGATGGAACATCTGACCGGCCGGGAAGAGGTAAACATCGCGATTGTCAAGGCGCTGGACGAAGCGCAGATACCCGTCGTCCTGCTGGACCGCGATATCGTGCTGTTTCCCGCGCGCAGCAAGTACGACCTGGTGGGAATCGACAACCACCGCGCCGGATACGTTCTAACCGAGTATCTTCTGCTTTCCGGCTCGCTGCGGGTTGCTTTCCTGGCCTGGCCCTCTTCGGCCCACACCGTGGACGTACGTCTGGGAGGCTATCAGGAGGCGCTGCATGCCCATCAGGGCTCCGATGCGCAGCCTTTGGTCAAATGGGTCGACCCGAGCGATGTGGCCGCGGTGCAGGATTTTCTCGGTCGCGCCAAGCCCGATGCGATTGTGTGCGCCAACGACTATACCGCCGCGCAACTGTTAACCACGCTGAATACGATCGGAGTGCAGGTCCCTGGCCAAATCCGGGTGGCGGGAATCGACGACGTGAAATATGCCCGGCTGCTGCAAACTCCGCTGACCACGATTCGCCAGCCCTGCCTGGAGATTGGAGCCACGGCTCTGCTGGCCATGCTGGACCGGATCGCTCACCCGGCCGCGCCATCGCGGGAGTTTCTGGTGGACTTCCAACTCATCATTCGGAAATCGACCGAGCCCGATGCTCCAGTTTGGCCTGAATCGGAAACGACGCATCGGAGCGCAGGCGAGGAAGCCGCCTCAGCACGAGTGGCCAAGACCGACGAAACTCCATCTCCTGCTCTCACCGGTTTGGGGATCGTACGAGCGGACAAACTCTGATGCGGTCTGGAAACACAGCAACGATCGCCCCTTCCCCCGGCACGCGGCGACGCAGGCTCGGGCTGGCGCTGCTCATCGCTGCTTGCCTCTTTGTTCCGCGGCTCGCGATCGGCCAGGCTGGCGACTACACCCGTGCTGAAGCCATGGTGCGAGCCCATCGCTGGGACGATGGGCTGGCTCTGCTAGCGCCGTTGCTCAAGAGCGAGCCCCGCAATGCAAAAGCACTGAATCTGGCGGGGCTGGCGCTCACCGGGAAGGGCGACATCCAACAGGCCAACTTGTACTTCAGCAAGTGTCTGCAAGTGAATCCGGGCTTTGTGCCGGCGCTGAAAAACTTGGCGATCAACGAATTCAACGAAAAGCAGTATGCCGCCGCAGAAAAGCACTTGCTGGCCGCCGCGATGGCAACGCCGGACGACCCGGTGGTCAATCTGTATCTTGGAGAAATCGAGTTCCGGCAGCAGAAGTATCAAAACGCCGCCGACAGGTTCAGCCTGGCGCGGGATCTGGCTCTGCGTAGTCCGAACGCCGCTGCCCACTTGGCGTTGAGCGATCTCAAGACCGGCCAGCAGGACAAAGCCTTGGAGATTCTCGACCGGATTCCCCCGGAACAGATCGAGCCTCCGTCTCAGTTCGCGCTGGGCCTCGAGCTCGAACAGCTCAGCCTGCCGCAGCGCTCCATCGCCTATCTTGAAGCGGTGCGCCAGCGTTTTCCCGAGTCCTACGACATCGGCTTCGACTTGATGCTCGACGATATCGCGGCGAAGCAGTATGCACAGGCCATTCAGGTGGCGGAAGACCTGATCGCCCGCGGCCGCGAGACATCGGAGCTGAACAACGTTCTGGCGGAAGCGTATGCGGGAAGCAACCAGATCCAGCACGCGGTGGACGCGCTGCGTAGAGCCATCGCCCTGGATCCCGCGGACGAAGAGAATTACCTCGATTTTGCCTCGCTGTGTATGGACCAACGCTCTCTTCAGGCCGGCATGAGTGTAATCCAGGTGGCTCTTCAATCCCATCCCCACTCCGACCGTCTCATTTTCATGCGCGGCGTTCTACACGCCATGCAGGACGAATTTGAATTGGCCGAAAAGGACTTCAAATTGGCCGCAGACCTGGCGCCTCAAACCAACTTCGGCTATATCGGACTGGGAGTGGCCTATCTGGAAACAGGCCACGACGCGCAGGCGATTCAGGTCTTGAGGCAGCGGCTACGCGAGAAGCCGAATGACGCAAGCCTGCTTTATCTGTTGGGCGAGGGAGTGATCCGGACCGGCGCCGCGCCGGGAGCGCCCGCCTATGCCGAGGCCCAGGCCGTACTTGAGAAGTCGGTTCTCCTCAACCCGAATCTCTGCCTGCCTCATATCTCTTTGGGAACCATTTACCTGGATGAAGACCGGGCGAAGGATGCGGTGACGCAGTTTGAACAGGCGCGCGCCATCGATCCCAAAGAGCGTTCGGCGTACTCGCATCTGGCCGTGGCATACCGGCGCCTGGGCCAGGTGGACAAAGCCAAAGAAACTCTCAACAGCTTGAAAGATGTGATTGAACAGGAACGGCGCAGCACGCGGGAAAAGATGAAGACAGCAGCAGGAGAAACCGCGGGCGATGGACCCGCAGAGAAGAACCACTAGCCGCCGTTCCGTCCGATGCCTGCCTGTTGGCCTGGCCATGGGTGTTCACGAACCGGGTATCCGGTCAATCTGCAAGGGAAGACAAAGGCTGGACCCGTACCTTGCTTCAATGAATCTGGCTCGATCGCCCGTCGATCATGACCGGAGAAGGAATTTATTTTGCACATTCTTACGATCGGCGAAATCCTTTGGGACGTATTTGGCGATGCCGAATTTCTGGGCGGCGCGCCACTGAATTTTTCCGCGGCATCGCAGCGGCTGGGCCACACGGTCGCGCTGGTGACGGCTGTCGGCGACGACCCGCGCGGCCAGCGCGCCCTCGAGTCCATGAGGGCCCTCGGCCTTTCCACGGAGTTCGTGCAGAAGCTGCCCGGCAAGAGCACCGGCACCGCGCTGGTGACGACCGACGCAGGCGGCAACGCCCGCTATTTCATTCAGCGCCCTGCGGCATTCGACGATTATGAACTCGACGATGCCCGGCTGAATGCCTTGGAGGATTTGCAGCCGGATTGGATTTATTTCGGCACCCTCGCGCAAACCCATCCCCCCAGCGAGCAAATCCTGCACCGGATTCTGGAGCGCTTGCCAGAGATCAAGTGCTTTTACGATATGAACCTCAGACAAGGGCACTGGAACCTGCCTTTGGTACAACGGCTCTCCAGCCTGGCGTCGGTCATCAAGCTGAATGAAACCGAGGCAGAAACGCTCTTCCAGCTTACGCAGAGCTCGGAAGAGTTCTCCCTGGAACAGTTCTGCCGCTATTGGTCGCAGACCTATGCCGTAGAGGCCGTCTGCGTCACGCTCGGCAGCCAGGGATGCGCCATTTTCAAGGACGACGCTTTGCTCAGCTTCGACGGATTCACCGTGCAGGTCGCCGACACCGTCGGTGCGGGCGACGCATTCGCGGCCGCGTTTCTTCACGGCTATGAACTGAAGTGGCCCATGGCGCGCACCGCAACCTTCGCCAATGCCCTGGGGGCTCTGGTGGCTGGCCGCTCTGGCGCCACCCCGGACTGGACCGTGGACGAATGCCAGGCGCTGATTGCGGAGCAAGGACGCGCGGTACCGGGCGAATTGTAAGACCGTTGCAGTCTGTGCACTGAAGCGGCGCCGTCAACCGATGAGGACGGCGCTGGATTCAATCGAAGAGCAGCGAGGTTTCAGCTTTCGGCTTCCGGCAGTTGCGCACATTGCCATTTGCCGTGGACTGAGAGATACTGCTTTAGAGCTTTTTCTGTAGACTCCCGTGCCCCATCCTTTCCGCTTTTTCCTGCGGAAAGGGTGGGATGCCGATAAATTCGCGTCTACACAATTTCCTAAACTGCTTTAGGTTGGCCTTCCAGCAGGCCGCATCGCTCTCGATTTCCCAACCGTTGCTTCCCGGCTCACGGAGCGGAGGGTGGGGCGAAGAGTAAACTTGAATGGCAGCTTCAATCGATTGCTCTTGCGATCGATCCTGAGTAGCGGGAGTAGTTCAGTGGCAGAACGTCAGCTTCCCAAGCTGAATGTCGCCGGTTCGATCCCGGTCTCCCGCTCCAGTCCTCTTGCACCGCCCCCAGCCTTTACAGATTCTCCTGGACTTTCAGCACAAAGCAGGTGACGGTCTTCTCGCCGGCCACCAGCATCTGATGGGGCACGCCTGCCGGGACGTGCGCCAGATCGCCCGCCCTCAGCTCCTGCCGCGCGCCGCCCTCGACCGAAGCTCCGCGCATCTCACCCGGCCCAATCGTCTGGGCGCCGGCGATCGTACCGCCGGTCACCAGCGTTGCCCGGCCCTCCAGCACATAAAAGAGATCGGCGAAGTTCTCATGCAGCTCGGCCTGGCCGTCGCGGGCGCGAAACGAAAGCATGGCCGCGTGCTGCGGATACTCCTTCAGCGTCTCGCTGGCCTGCCCGTCGCCATGGCGGGCCAACTGGCGCAGGTAGGTCGCCCGTTCCAGCAGAATGGCCAAAGACCAGTGATCCAAGCGCCCGGCTGGATTTTCGCGGCGCGCCTGTGCGGCGGGCGGCGGAACAACTTCCTTCTCCGCCGGCAGCAGTTCCTTCAGGATTTCCTTCGATAAACGGTCCATAACTGATTCTCAGTTTACGGCCAGATGCCGGCCAGTGCATGACAGAGCAAATCCGGGCAGCGGAATGGCCTCCGGATGGCTTATCCCCAAAGCCGTCGCGGATAATAACCGGCTACGGTCAGGCGGCGTATGCTCTCGACGGCGCGCGAGTGGTCCTCGCGGTAGGTGAGGCCAAACCATGAATCGCCGCAGCGCAGGACTCTGACCCGCGCTTGGCCGGCCACTAGCAGTTCATTCACGGTATTGGGGATGTAGCATTCCGCATCCAGGTCTGTGCCGTTCAGTTGAAGAAACTTCTGAAAGCGCTCGCGCAGTTGGCCGAAGACCTGGGGAGTAAATCCCCACATGTTCATGGATACGATCTCGTCGCCCGCCAGCCGCGTCTCCTGACCGGCGGCATCGGTGTTCACCACATGCCCGCCATCGCGTTCGATGCTTTTCAACTCAACAATGTTCTCCAGAAAGCCGTCGCCGTTCACCTGGCACACCCCGCGCGCCACCGCGCCGAATTCGGTGAGCGTATTGCGCAGAACGAATCCGGCCATTGCATAATCCGCTGTCCCGGACTGCAAATGATGCGCCATCGCGCGGTAGCTCTCGGCGCCATAGAAATCGTCGGCATTGATCGCTGCAAAGGGCTCGCGAATGGCGCCAGCAGCCATGAGAATGGCGTGCGTAGTGCCCCACGGTTTGGTGCGGCCGGCCGGCACCTGGAATCCCGCGGGCAGCTTGGCGAGTTCCTGAAAGACGTATTCCACCGCAAGGTGCTTCGCGATCCGCGCGCCGACGATCTCCTTGATCCGCTGCTCGAGGTCTCTGCGAATCACGAAGACGACCTTGCCGAAACCCGCGCGGCGGGCATCAAAAATGGAAAAGTCCAGGATGCTTTCGCCGCCGGGGCCGACCGGCTCGATAAGTTTCAGTCCGCCGAAACGGCTGCCCATGCCGGCAGCCAGGATGAGAAGTGTTGGGGAGACCATCGGTTCCATCCTTTCCTCGGGTTCAGGCCCGCGTGGTTTCTCGCGGCACGCAGTCGAGCGTGGGCGCTTCAAACAGTGGCGAAATGGGAGCCTTGCGCCCGTTGCATCCGCGGCACAACAGTTGCGCGACCCTGAAGCTCTCGCTTCAAGCGATTTCCATGCGGTTTGCGGGTGCGAAGAGTCAGTCTGAAGGTCTTGAAGCGAACGGGATGTTCTCGCAGAAGAGCGGTTTCCATGGCAAGAAACCTCTTATGCAGCGACGCACGGAACGGAGCAAAACCATGGTTGCGCTTCCCGTCCGCTCGTTTTGCACGGCGGAAGTGTACCACTCCTCAAGATGAATGGGGAACATTTAACCCTGGTCCAGCTGGCGATTCTTACCCCGGGGTCATGTCCGCGGGGCGAGGCATTGAATCGCGAGGCATTTTCGCGCCCCCGGAGGCTTGACTTTCTGAGAATGGCTAGCTGGAAACGGGCTTATGGTCCAACTCCGCCAGTTCCCGCGCACGGTTGAAGACAGCGAGAAACATGGGCCGCGTCAGCTTGCCGGTGTTGGTGTTCTGCAGTGACGGATGATAGCTGGCCATCAAGGTAAGGCCGCCGGGCAGAGCGTATTCCGCGGCGTGGTGGAAGGGGAAGGCGGCGCGCGAAAAGATGTGGCCGGCGCGCAGTTGATGGTTCAGAAAGCCGTCGAAAGCGATCTTGCCCAGGCAAACGACGACGCGCAGGTTGCGGAGCAGCCCGATCTCCTCGTCCAGCCAGGGCGCGCAGGTACGCAGCTCCTCGGGAGTGGGTTTGTTGGCTGGCGGAGCGCAACGGACCACCGAGTTGATCCACACGCCGGTGAGTTTCATGCCGTCGTCGCGCGAGACCGCTTTCGGCTGCGAGGCAAAACCCGCGTCATTAAGAACCGGGTAGAGGAAATCTCCGGAGCCATCGCCGGTGAAGGGCCTGCCGGTGCGGTTGGAGCCGTGCGCTCCCGGCGCCAGACCCAGCACCAGAATGCGCGCCTGCGGGTCGCCAAAGGAAGGCACCGGTTTGCCCCAGTACACCCAGTCCGCATAGGCGCGGCGGCGCGCTTGCGCAACCCCGGCGCAATAGGCGCGCAGGCGCGGACAGCGATCGCAGGCCACGATGCGGTCGTTCAACTCTGCCAGGGAGTGAGGAGAAGCAGCCATACCCGCATTCTAGAGCGAAACCAGAGTCGCTATGCCCCAGTTGAGAGTATTCGAGGTGGCTTCTTCTTGAGGAAGAAGCCACTCGGCGTCATGCCTCCAGGTACAGCCACTCTGGTTTCGCTATAGCTGCGTGGCGCGAGCGCAGCCGATGCGGCCGCCGCCCGGCTTGGCGTAGAATGGCTCCGCGGCTGGAATACGCTTTCTTGCGGCGGGGAATACCCTTCCCGCGCCGGAGCCAGTTCCGGAGAATTCAATTGCACTTCAAGGGATGGATTGAGATGAAGCTACTTGTTCGCGCACTTGCCATGCTGCCCTTTATTCTGCCGGTTTTGATGGTGGTGGTCGGCCACGCCCAGGCCGTAACCGAGATCGGCGGCCAGAAGATTGTCACCCTCACCCGCACCGCCGTGAGCAAAACCAGGCCCGAGTTCACCAGCGTCACTCTCGCGCCCGGACGCGGCATGGAGATCCTGCAAATCACCGCAAACTTCCCCGGCAAGGGCAACGTGGACGTGCTCGCCTCGCCCGACCTGGCCGACGCAAAAAAGATGCTGGACGTGGACGATGACGATTTTGGCGATCTGGGCTACCGGCTGGGCGCAGCCTTCCTGGTTCCCTACCCCAACCGGATTCGCGGCAAGCTCTCGGCCGACGGCAAGAGCCTGACCACCGAGTGGGAGGGCCACTCGATCACCCTGCCGGCCAACAACATCGGCAAGAATCCTGGCGCCGAGCGCCACGCCATGCATGGCCTGATTCTCAAAGCGAAGACCGAGGATGTACACGTCCGGCAGATTCCCGGCGGCGAGCAGGTGACAGGCCTGATCCATGCCGGCGACTTCGGCGGCCACTGGCTGTCGAAGACCGACTTGGCCGTCTACGTGACCTTGACCGCCGGCGACGTGGATGTGAGCATCGTGGCGACCAACGTGGGCGGCGAAGCCGAGCCCATCGCCATCGCCTGGCACCCCTACTTCAATCTGCCCTCCGGCGACCGCACCCAGGTGCGGCTCCACGTGCCGGCCTCCACGGTGGCCGAGGTGGACAACTACGACAACGTCTTCCCCACCGGCAAGATTCTGCCCGTGGAGGGAACGCGCTTCGATCTGCGCGTATCCGGCGGCAAGGCGCTGGGAGATACGTTCTTCGACGACAACTGGAGCCATATCGACTGGAAGAACCGCGTTGCCAGCGTCCAGATCGTCGACCCGGCCGCCCAGTATGGGGTCATCGTCGAAGGGCTGTCGCCCGAGATCAAGGCCATCCAGGTCTATGCGCCGCCCACCAAGAACTTCGTGGCCGTCGAGCACCAGTACAACTTCGGCGACCCGTTCGGCAAGGAGTGGGGCAAGACCGACACCGGCATGGTGACGCTGAAGCCCGGACAGAGCACCAAGTGGCATGTGCGGGTGAAGGTGTTTGTGCCGTAGAACAGTTTCCTTCAGGCAGGAACAGCAATGCCGGAGCGAATGCTCCGGCATTGCTGTCTAGAGGCGCGGTTTTTACTCCTCCACCTTCTTGAGCCGGACGGTCTTGCCGGTGCGCGCCGATTCGCGGGCCGCGTCCAGAATCTGCATGACCACCACGTTGGTGTCGAGCGCGCCGAGGCTGCCCTGGGGATCGATCTGGCCGCGCAGGACGGCCGCGAGATAACTCAACGAGTTGTCCTGCGGCGGGCTGAGCGGAGCGGCTGACCGGTTTTGCTCCTCTGAGTCGTGCTCATGGCGCAGACGCAGCCGGTCCGGGCCGACGGTGATGACATAGCCGGTTGCGCCGTAGACCTCCATATCCTTGCGGCCGAAGGGCCAGTTCCACGAGGCCTGGATCACGGCCTGCGCGTGGGGATAGGCGAGAACGACGGTGGCGTCGTCATCCACATTGGGGTAAATCTGCGGCTTGTCGCGGTTCAACACCGCAGTGACGGTCAGCGGCGCTTCGCCGTGCATGAGCCAGGTCGTCAGGTCCACGCCGTAGCAGCCAAAGTCGTAGAGAGCGCCGGCGCCGTTCTGGGCGGGATCGGTGAGCCAGCCCAGGAACTCCGGCCCCACGCCGATCTCTTTGGGGCCCTGGTGGCCGTCGTGGATCACCACCCGGCGAAGGTCGCCCAGGCGGCGATTCTCCACCTCGTCGTAGGCGGCCTTGTTGCTCGCGTACCAGGTGGTTTCGTAGTTCACCAGCACCTGAATATGGTGTTCGCGGGCCACGCGGCGGATGGCCAGCGCATCGTCGAGCGAGAGGGTCAGCGGCTTCTCGACCATCACCGAGACGCCGTACCGTGCCGCGGTCTCGATCGTCTTGCGATGGTCGCCGATGGAGGTATAGACCAGCACCGCCTGGGGATGGCGCGCCTCGATCATGGCTTCCATGCCGGTAAAGAAGAGGCTCGGCGGGAGGGCGTACTTCTTCGCATATCGAGAGGCCAGAGCCGGGTCGGGGTCGGCAATGCCCACCAGTTCCACGTCCTTATGCTGGGGCAAGGCCCCGAAAAAGCCCTCCACGTGTCCGTGCACCAGGCCCACGACGGCCACCCGCAGCGGCGCGGGCTGGACCTGGGACGAGATCGTCCCGGGAACGGTTATCAGCAATCCCATCAACACGATGCGACTCAATTGAAACGCAAGACCGGCACGCAGACGCGACATATTTTCTCTCTTCCCCCTGGCGCCCGATTCTACTCCCGGAGTGCAGCTTTCAGCTTCGAGCGGCTTCCGCCGGAGTTGCCCGAACTCTGCCGGGCTTTCCGGGGCGGCTACATGGTAACTGCCGGCTTGGCGACCATCCGATCAGCACCGGCAAATTTGGAATCGAATCAGAGGTCTTGTGAGGCTCAGCCCTTCAACTCAGGATGTTCTGAGATGCTCAAAATATTCCCGTCCGGATCTTTGAACCAGGCGACCTTCGCGCCGGTAGGTGAAGTCCAGATGCCCAATTCATCCTGGTCCATTCCCGTATAGCGCTCGAATTGGACTCCGGCCTGCCCCAGGTTTTTTACGACTTCGTTGATTTCCGGGACTTGCCAACCCAAAACCGTTCCATGCGCTGGCGCAATCTCTTTGGCCATGCCAAGTCGAATCATGATGCCATTAGCGTCAAAGACCAACGCGAACGGCGGTTCTTCCATCACCAGCCGCAGGCCAAGCGTGTCGCGATAGAAAGCCTTTGCACGGGATACGTCAACAATGGAGACGAATCCGACGATATTGAACTTGCCGACTCCGGATGGTTGTGACATGCAATGATGATGAGCTTGTTGATGGATTGTCGCAAGAGTGTTGTTACGCCATAATATATCTCTATTGCGACAGAATATCGTTTTGACAGAATACGATCCGAAGCGCGGCGTTGCTGTTGCGACGCTCGCCTATGAGTACCCTGCCGGGTTTGAGGTGTTGGACCACGCGCATGGGTCGGATCAATTGATCTACGCAATCAGCGGCCTCATGGAAGTGTTTTCCGGTCAGAGCGTATGGCTGATCCCACCGCATTTTGCGTTGTGGATTCCAGCCGGAACCCGCCACAGGATTCACATGCCGGGACCTGTTTCGATGCGCACGCTCTATCTGCGAACAGGACTGACGGCGAGATTCGAGCAGCACTGCGCTGTACTTCACGTGACTCCGCTGTTACGAGAACTCATCGTCGAAACCGTACACGTCAGCCAGCTTCGTGTGCGCAATCGCTACGAGTGCGCTCTTCGCGACCTGCTGATTGCTCATCTTCGGTGGGCCTCCCCGATGCCCACATTTGTGACGCTGCCCCGAGAGGCGAGAGCACTTGTTGTGGCTCAGGCAATCTTGCGGAATCCGGCTGAGTCGAAGACGATGGCGGCTCTATGTGCGGAGGCAGGTGTCAGTGTCAGGACAATCGAGAGAGTGTTTTGTGACGAGATCGGCATCAACTTTGAATCGTGGCGACGACAGGTCCGGTTAACCAAAGCGGTGGAGTTGTTGGTTGCGGGATGTTCGATCAAGGAAGTTGCCCACAAGGTTGGTTATTGTCAATCGAGCGCCTTTGTTGAAATGTTCCACCGGACATTTGGAACAACTCCGAAGGTGTGGATTTCAGTTTTGAAAAACCTTGGCCAACGATCCACAGAACTACACACAACCTCCTCCCTTGCGCCCCAACGCACCAGGAAACCTCGATAGTGACTGGTGTGTCAAAAAAGCGATCTGGCCTGGATCACCGCCATCTCGGCAGTTACCTTTTCATCAACATTTGCTCACGCCTCGATCCAGTGGCTGGTAGGCCCGACCGGAGGCATTCGTGGGCAGAGTTCCGACTTGTTGGGCAGCCGCTCGACTTCTTGGGCAACATGGCGAGTTTTTGGGCAAAAAGTCACCGGCTCACCAGAACTTTGTTATGGAATCTGTTCCGATTCCAAGAACCCATTGGCACCAGCGCTGCTAGAATGATAACTAGATGGTAACTGACGGATTGGCGGTCATACGACCGGAGCACACCAAGATCAAATCGGGATCTTACAATTTCGGTTCAACGAACCACGTGGAAAGTGCGTTTCCAGCGCGTGTCTGGGAAGAAACGCACCAGAACGTGGCCGATCCACGCGAGCTTGTGACCGAATCCTGTTTGTTCAAGTTGCCCGTCTGCGGCCTCGAACGACCAATAGTTGATAAGCGGACGGCCAAGTATGTTGGCGCGCGGCACGAAGCCCCAGAAGCGCGAGTCCAGGCTGTTGTGCCGGTTGTCGCCCATCATGAAATACATGCCGGGTGGAACCACTAGGTCGCCGTCCTGGATATAACTCGGGAAGTTCACGGCCCACGACTCTGTTGCCCCGGGCACCCCGGCTGGAGGTACTGCGGGGAAATCGTCGAGAAACTCGTTGAAGTTATCCGTCGTGGTCGGCTGCGCAAATCCCACCGGTTGTGCGACGCCATTCACAAACACAATGCCGCTGCGTAGATGAATATGATCGCCGGGCACTCCAATCAATCTCTTCACCAGGGGAGTGTACTGCGGCGTCCCATCGGCGTCTGTCGCATCAATACCGGGTTGATAAACGGGCTTGTGGAACACCACGATATCGCCGCGCCTCGGCTCGCGATACCTGATGAGCGGCATCCACGAAGCGGGCGCCATGAGCGTGATCTGGTCGACGACCAGGTGATCGCCCACAAGCAACGTGTTCTCCATCGAACCCGACGGAATGACGTAGTTCTGAGCTAAGAAGGTCAGAATGAACAGGCCCACCACCAGAACTGAGCAGATGCTGGCCAGCGCCTCGAAAGGAGTCTCTTCCCGATTGATGTTGGCGGAAGCTGCGAGCTTCTTTGAAACAGGAGGAATCTTCGTCGCTGGACTCATCCAAAGGCTCCTCAGGAAGGCTGGCGAGCCCCAGGGCGTTCGCAGCGGTCACTTCAAAAGAGATAATTTCATATACGTTCGACTGTCGTCGAGTTTGCGTCTTGACCAGAGTCTATCAAATCCCTGTGCAACCTAGAATTCTCCGGATGATTCGGCGTGCGAGCGGTTAGTCGGCAAACCGTAAGTTACCATCTAGTCAATACAGTCATATAAGCAAAAATCGGACAAAATCCGGTGAATTCCTGCTCTTGCCCAAAAAGTCGAATTCCTGCCCAAAAATTGTTCGTCTTGCCTAATAAATCCGACTATTTAGGCAAAGCCGCCGTTTTAGGCGCTTTTTGGGCAAAGCCCCCTCAGGCGCTAAATCCCGCTCATTCCAGGCTGTTGACGGCCTGACTGAAGTCGTGCCCTTGCAAAACATCAACGACAATTTGTGCGGCGGGCACCACTCGCCTCCGGCGTTTTGGCTTTACCGGCTGAGCCGCTCGGTCTGGGCGCGGAAGCCAGGAGGCAGAAAAAGCGAGGCTGAAAGCCGATGGTTCGCGGCTAAAGGCTGTATTTGTGTAAACCTGCAGGCCTCGCTTGCCGTCCATCCACGTGGGGGAATCCTTGGAGACTCGTTTCCGCTGCCCATGCTGCGGGTGCAAGACGCTAGAGGCGCCGGGCGCCCTGGCTTTGTGCCCGGTCTGCTGGTGGGAAGACGATGGCCAGGAGGACGGCGACGCCTCCGAGGTGCGGCTGACCGTGAACGGCGCCCTCAGCCTGAATGAAGCCCGCCAGCACTACGCGCTGTATGGCGCGGCCCATCCCCGTTTTCTCCCTTACGTTCGTAAGCCCCAGGTCACTGAGCAGTAACGTGCCTTCCGCGATGCTCTTCCGCGCCTCGACCTGCCCGGCCGGTTTGACCCTGCCAGCAAACCAACTTACCATGAGATGAGGCATATCCCTGGCTGTACTGTGCCGGTTTGGCCGCAAACCGCAGCCCCATGCGGCAGTTTGTTGCAGGAATCGACAGCTTGCAGCGCGGAATGGGCGGTTTGCAGCCTGGAATCAGCCCAAAGTAGCAGCCGGAACGGCTGTTTGTTCGGCGCGCAAGGCGCGCCTGGAAGGCAAAACGTTGAGTTCTACCGATACCCTCGAAAACAGCCCCCGGCCCGATGCGCCCGAGGCCGATCACGACCACAACCACGAACAGGATCCCTTGCACGAAGGGCACGACCACGAGCATGAAGGCCATGACCACGAGCACCAGCACGGCCCGGTGCTGAACCCGGAATGCACCCGCGAACTGGTTCTGGACATTCCCGCCGAAGAGGTCTCGAAGGCCTACGGCAAAGTGGTTGCCAACTATCGGAAATACGCCAAGATTCCCGGCTTCCGCGCGGGCAAGGTGCCGGAGACGGTGGTCAAGCGCCGTTACGCCACCGAGATTCGCAAGGACGTGATCGACGGCCTGCTCCCCGAGCGCTTCAACAAGGCGGTAACCGACCTGGGCGTGAAGCCGGTCGGGCAGCCGCAGGTAACCGAATTGACCGTCGACGACGGCGAACCGCTGCACGTGAAGGCGGTCTTCGAGTTCATTCCCGATTTCTCCATCGAGGGCTACCAGAGCGTGACGGTGGAAAAGCCGCCCGTGGAGATCGCCGAAGAAGAGTTCCAGCACGAAGTCGGGCAACTGCGCGAGTCGCGCGCCACGATTGAGCCGGTGGAGGAAGACCGCGCCCTGGTGGACGGCGACTGGGCGCAGATCAGCTACAAGGGCCAGATGGAAGGCGACGCCGAGGCTGCCCCGGTGGCCGGCGAAGACACGCTGGTCGAAATTGGCGGCAAAGACACGCTGGAGGCATTCACCACCGCTCTGCGCGGCGCCAAGCCCGGCCGGGAACTGAAGGCCGAGGTCATCTATCCCGCCGACTACGGCGAGGCCAAGCTGGCCGGCAAGACCGTGGTCTACGAAATTGAAGTGAAGGCCATCAAGAAGCGGACCCTGCCGGAGCTGAACGACGACTTTGCCAAGGAGATCGGCGCCTATGACAGCTTTGCCGATCTGGAAGCCCGCATCCGCGAGCATCTGGCCACCCGCAAGCGGCGCAGCGTGGAAGGCGAGACCAAGGACCGGCTCTTCGCGGCCCTGATCGAGCGCTACCCGTTCCCGGTTCCCGAGTCGCTGGTGCAGGAGCAGATCGACGCACGGCTGGAACGCGGGCTGCGCGCACTGGCTGCCCAGGGCATGGATACCGAGCAGATGCGCAAGCTGGACTTCCAGCGCCTGCGCACGGCCCAGCGCGACAGCGCTGTCGCCGAGGTAAAGGCCTCGATCCTGCTGGACCGCATCGCTCACGAGGAAAACGTCGCCGTGAGCGACGAGGAACTGGAGAGCGAGTTGCAGATGGCCGCCCTGCAGTCCGGAGAGACGGTAGAAGCGATGCGCGCGCGTTTGACGGGGGACGGCGGACTGGCTAGAATCCGGGAACAAATGCGGCGGGAAAAAACCGCGAGTTTGCTGTACGAACGCCTGCCCGCGTAGGCTCCGAAGAGGGCAGAAATTGCCGCGCGGTCTGGAAAGAACGCCGCGCGGCCACCAAAAACCGGGGAGCAACGGCCCCCAACCGGAAGAGCGAGAGAAAGACTCAATGGCATTGGTTCCCATGGTGGTTGAGCAGACGAGCCGAGGCGAGCGCGCCTACGACATTTTTTCCCGTCTGCTTCGCGACAACATCATCTTTCTTGGCACGCCCATCGACGACCAGGTGGCCAACCTCATTGTGGCGCAGATGCTCTTTCTTCAGGGCGAGGACCCGGAGAAGGACGTTTCGCTGTATATCAACTCGCCCGGCGGCTCGATCACCGCGGGCCTGGCCATCTACGACACGATGCAGTTCATCAAGAACAACGTCGTCACCTACTGCATCGGCCAGGCGGCCAGCATGGGTGCGTTTCTGCTGCTGGCCGGCACCAAGGGCAAGCGCTTCGCCCTGCCCAACTCGCGCATTCTCATCCATCAGCCTTCGATGGGCGGGCTCAGCGGCCAGGCCACCGATATCGACATTCATGCGCGCGAGATTCTGCGCATCCGCGAAATCACCAACAACCTCATGGCCAAGCACACCGGTCAGCCCCTGGACCGCATCGAGCGCGACGTCGAGCGGGACTTCATCATGAATTCGCAGCAAGCCAAGGAATACGGCATCGTCGATGAAATCATCGACCGGCCGCGCGCCTAACCAGCTAACCGGGTTGGCGGGTTCACTCCGCCCCATCCGCCGACTCAGCTCACATCGCCAAGCTCGTCCAAAGGGAGTAGAAACATGAAAATGCGCACGGGACCCGAAGAAGCACTGCGCTGCTCGTTCTGTCACAAGTCGCAGGACGCCGTGGCCAAGCTGATCTCGTCGCCCAGCGACTACCCGCGCGCCTACATCTGCGACGAGTGCGTAGCCGTCTGCAACTCGATTCTCGAGGACGACCGCGGCGAAGCCGCTCCCGCCACCACGGCCGGCCACTTGCCCAAACCGCAGGAAGTGAAGAGCTTCCTCGACGATTTCGTCATCGGCCAGGACCAGACCAAGAAGAAACTCGCCGTCGCCGTCTACAACCACTACAAGCGCATCCAGATGAACCGCATGCGCAACAACGAAGTGGAGCTGGCTAAGAGCAACATTCTGCTGATCGGACCCACCGGGTCGGGCAAGACGCTGCTCGCGCACACCCTGGCCAAGATGCTCGACGTTCCCTTCGCCATCGTGGACGCAACCACCCTGACCGAAGCCGGCTATGTGGGCGAGGATGTGGAGAACATCATCCTCAAGCTGCTGCAAGCCGCCGACGGCGACGTGACGCGCGCCCAGCAGGGCATCATCTACATCGACGAGATCGACAAGATCGGCCGCAAGGACGAGAACCCCTCCATCACCCGCGACGTGAGCGGCGAGGGCGTGCAGCAGGCGCTGCTCAAGATTCTCGAAGGCACCGTGGCCAACGTTCCGCCGCAGGGCGGACGCAAGCACCCGCACCAGGAGTTCACCGCCGTCGATACCACCAACATCCTCTTCATCTGCGGTGGGGCGTTTGTGGGCCTGGAGCGCGTGGTGGGCCGCCGCGTGGGCAAGAAGGCTTTGGGCTTCAAGGCCGTCGATGCCGAAGCCGATGCCGCCACAACCCGTTCCCATCGCGACACCGAGCTGCTGCGCCGCACCGAACCGCAGGACCTGATCAAGTACGGCCTGATTCCCGAGTTTGTGGGCCGTCTGCCGGTGATGGGCATCCTCGACGAGCTGGACGAGGCGGCGCTGATTGAGATTCTCACCAAGCCGAAGAACGCCATTCTCAAGCAGTATCAGCGCCTGCTGGAGTATGAGAACGTTCGCCTGCACTTTACGCCGGAAGCCACCTGCGCCGTCGCCCGCGAGGCCATGGCGCGCAAGGTGGGAGCGCGCGGACTGCGCATGATCCTGGAAGAGCTGATGCTGGACCTGATGTACAACCTGCCCAACAACAAGCGGGTCCGCGATCTGGAGATTACCAGCGATATGGTCGAGCGGCGCGATCTGTCGTTGTGCCTGCTGGAAAAAGCCGGCTGATTGATCGAGTTTTACATTGCTGTCTTTGAACCACGATCTCCCAGGTCTCGATTTCACGACCTGGGAGATCGTGTCTTTGGCGCCTTGCGGCGCACCGGTTCCGCTGTACAATCCCAACATGAGTCGCTGAATCAGCCCTGCATCCGGAGCTGATTTCGTGCGTCCAATACACAGGGTGACCCCATGACCGCATCCCGCGAAAAACCCGAGCAGCGCAAACTGCCCATGATGCCCATTCGGGACATGGTCATCTTCCCTTACATGATGACGCCCTTCGTGGTGGGCCGCGAGTCCAGCGTGCGGGCCCTGGAAGAGGCTCTCACCGGCGACCGCAAGATCTTCCTCGCCACCCAGCACGACGCCTCGATCGACGAGCCCAAGGCCAAGGAGATTTACCAGGTCGGGTCGATCTGCAATATCGTGCAGAGCGTCAAGATGCCCGACGGCAACATCAAGGTGCTGGTGGAGGGCGTGGAGCGCGCCAAGTCCACCGAGGTGACCGACCGCGACGGCTTCTTTGTGGCCACGGTGCGCACCGGCAAGGTCCAATTCGAGACGAACCCGGCGATCGAGCAGTTGATGGCGCGCGTGACCGCGCTCTTCGAGCAATACGTCAAGCTGCAGCAGTCGCTCAACTACGAAACCATCATCGCCACCGTGCGCATGGACGAGCCGGCCAAGCTGAGCGACACCATCGCCGCCAACCTGCAACTGGGCATCGAGGAAAAGCAGGAGCTGCTGGCCATCTTCGATCCCTCGGCGCGGCTGGCGCGGATTGCCGACGTGCTGGACATCGAGATCGAGAAGCTGGACCTGGACCGCAACATCCAGTCGCGCGTGAAGCGGCAGATGGAGCGGGCGCAGAAAGAGTATTACCTCAACGAGAAGATCAAGGCCATCCAGAAGGAACTGGGCCGCGGCGAAAAGAGCGAGTTCGACGAGCTGCGCAAGAAGATCGAAGCCGCCGGGATGCCCAAGGACGTGCTGGACAAGGCCATCCAGGAGTTGAAGAAGCTGGAAGCGATGCCGCCCATGTCGGCCGAGTCCACCGTGAGCCGCAACTACATCGACTGGCTGCTGGCCGTGCCGTGGAAGAAGCGGTCGAAAGAAACTCGCTCGATCGATTACGCGGAAAAGGTGCTCAACACCGACCACTACGGGTTGGAAAAGATCAAGGAGCGCATTCTCGAGTTTTTGGCCGTTCGCCAGTTGGTCAAGAATCCGAGAGGCTCGATCCTGTGCTTTGCCGGACCTCCGGGCGTGGGCAAAACCTCACTGGGCATGTCGATCGCCAAGGCCACCGGGCGCAAATTTGTCCGGCTCTCGCTGGGCGGCATCCGCGACGAGGCCGAGATTCGCGGCCATCGCCGGACGTATATCGGCGCCCTGCCCGGCCAGATCATCCAGCATATGAAGCGGGCGGGCACCAAGAACCCCGTCTTCCTGCTCGACGAAGTGGACAAGATGGCCTCGGACTTCCGCGGCGACCCGGCCTCGGCGCTGCTTGAGGTGCTGGACCCGGAACAGAACTCGGCCTTCCAGGACCACTACCTGGACGTGGACTACGACCTGTCGCAGGTGCTCTTTGTGGCCACGGCCAACGTGATGCACACCATCCCGGCCGCTCTGCAGGACCGCATGGAGGTTCTGCGCCTGCAGGGCTACACCGAGCAGGAAAAGCTGGAGATCGCGCGGCAATATCTGGTGAAGAAGCAGCGCGAACAGACCGGCCTGAGCGAGAAGAATATCGTCTTCGGCGACGACGCAATCCTGGAGATCATCCGCTTTTACACGCGTGAGGCCGGCGTCCGCAACCTGGAGCGCGAGATCGGCAACGTCTGCCGCAAGGTGGCCCGCAAGGTGGTGAAAGGCGGCGCAAAGCACAAGGAAGAACTCACCGCCGAAAACATTCACGAGTTCCTGGGCGTGGCCCGGTACCGCGACTCCGAAGTGCATGAAAAGAGCGAAGTGGGCCTGGTGACCGGCCTGGCCTGGACCGAGGTCGGCGGCAGCATTCTCACCACCGAAGTGCAGGTGCTGGACGGCAAGGGCAAGCTCACCATCACCGGCCAGCTCGGCGACGTGATGCAGGAGTCGGCGCAGGCCGCGCTCAGCTACATCCGCGGCAAGGCGCAAACCCTGGGGCTCAGCCGGGAATTCTATCGCAACGTGGACCTGCATCTGCACGTGCCCGAGGGCGCGATTCCCAAGGACGGCCCCTCGGCCGGCATCACCATGGCCACCGCCATGGCCAGCGCGCTGGCCAAGATTCCGGTGCGGCGCGACGTGGCCATGACCGGCGAAATCACCCTCCGCGGCAAGGTGCTGGCCATCGGCGGATTGAAAGAGAAGCTGCTGGCTGCGCTGCGCGCCGGCATCTTCGAGATCATCCTGCCCCGCGCCAACGAGAAAGACATTGCCGAACTGCCGGACAACATCAAGAAGGCGATGAAGCTCCACTTTGTGGACCAGATGGACGAGGTGCTGGTGCTGGCGCTGGAGAGCCCGCTGCCTTCGGCGATGCCCGCGGAGACCGATGTACTGGCCGCCGTGCCGCCGCCACCGTCGGAGATTTCGGCCAGCGTGCCGGCAAGGCAGTAGAACAGGCATAGGGAACCCCAGCCCTTCCGCGACGGCAGGTGGCCCGTTCATCAGCCTCGAAGAATCACCATGAGCCATAGGAAGCTGTGCCCCGCTCATCGCGGCTCTATCGCGATGAGCGGGTCTTGAGGCCGGGTCGTGGCCGGATTATGATAGCGCCATGCCGTACGGTCTGAAACGGTTCCAGAAAGCAGAGACTCTCCACTTCATCACTTTCAGTTGCTTTCACCGCCTCCCTCTTCTCGATGCGCCAGGCCCCAAGAACACAGTCGAGGCCGTACTGGAACTGACTCGCGCACGGCATCAGGCAAGGATCTACGCCTACGTCCTGATGCCCGAGCACGTCCATTTGCTCATCAACGAGCCGCCATCGATCCTCGTCGCCCAGTTTCTCAAGGCAGTAAAGCAGATCACTTCGCGCAAACTGAGAGGTCAGCGCGAGAAGTTCTGGCAGGAACGCTACTTTGACCGCAACATCCGTGGTGAAGAGGCTCGCTCCGAAGTGATCCGTTACATTCATCGCAACCCGGTAAAGCGCGGATTGGTTGCATCTCCCGGCGACTACCAATGGAGCAGCTTCAACCACTACGCGACCGGCGTTCGAGGAGCGGTTGAAATCGAGTCAGAGTGGACGGCAAGACTTCGCGGCCCACTCATCGCG
>Ga0181535_10000912_pt1 | contig 40905 bp, 35 predicted proteins | sample PEATcosm2014_Bin_44_FD_119774 | JGI IMG/M metagenome (GOLD analysis project Ga0181535, IMG submission 119774) | Peatland microbial communities from MTU Mesocosm Facility, Houghton, MI, USA - PEATcosm2014_Bin17_30_metaG | ecosystem: Environmental > Terrestrial > Soil > Wetlands > Peat | place... | reverse complement strand
GCTCTCAACCTACTCAAACAAGACAAGACTTCAAAACGAGGTGTCCACGGAAAAAGACTCAAAGCGGGCTGGGACAATGGCTACCTGCTCCACCTACTGGGAAAATAAGATGCGTTTGCCCTGTGGTCTTTCCCTGGCTCGTATCCCATAACGCGGCATGTTTCAGGAATGGGATCGTTTCTGGTTGATCGACAGAACGGAGATAACTACGAAACCCCTCTACGTGCATGCCCAAATCCACGCTTCACACCGGGAGCCACTGTACCGGGAGATCCAGGCACGATTTCTACGGCCATCTGCCTTGATCTTCTACACTATCCCTCATGGAAGTTTTGTACGGACTGCATCCGGTGGAAGAGGCGTTGAAGGCTGGGCGGCGGCGGTTTGACCATGTGCTGGTGGCGCGGGAACGCGACGATCCGCGCATGGAGAGGCTGCTGGCGCAGTGCCGGGAGGCCGGCGTGCGTGTGCTGCAGGAGTCGCGCGAGCAGTTGAACCTGGCGGCGCAGACTCCGGCGCACCAGGGCGTGGTTGCCTATGTGCGGCCGCAGGAGTCGCTTTCGATCGAAGACCTCTTCGCGCCTGATCCGAGCGCGAAATCCGGCGCGGCGCGGTTGCTGCTGGCTCTGGACGGCGTGGAAGACCCGCAGAATCTTGGCGCGCTGCTGCGGGTTGCCGACGGGGCGGGCGTGGATGGCGTGGTGCTGACTGAACGCCGCGCGGCGCCGCTGAGCCCGGTGGCGGTGAAGGCCAGTGCGGGAGCATCTGAGCATTTGCGCATCGCGCGGGTCGTGAACCTGGTGCGGGCTCTGGAAGAACTGAAGCGGCAGAACCTCTGGATCATCGGGCTCGACGAACGCGGGACATCGGACTACGACCAGTTCGACCTGACGGGCAACTGCGTTCTGGTGCTGGGGCGCGAGGGAGCGGGGCTGCACGATCTGGTGCGGAAGACCTGCGACCATCTGCTGCGGATTCCGATGGCGGGTGGCGTGAGTTCGCTGAACGTATCGGCCGCCGGAGCGGTGGTGCTCTACGAGGCCTTCCGCCAGCGGCGCGTGGCCGGGCGCACGGCTCCCGCTTCTGCTGCGGCCGCGTCAAAACCACGCAAACAGAAAGGCTTGGGTTCATGAGGTTTTCTTCCGCGCGGACCGTATTTTCGATCGCGCTCGCCGCTGCTTTAGCCTGCATCCATTCGGCGGCACAGAGCCACAATCTTCCGCCGCCGCCGTCTGCGACGCAGCCCAGCGGCAAGGTCATCTTCTCGCGTTCGATCGACGAGAACGGCGGGACCACAACGCAGACAGGGCCGGCTGCGCCGCAGTTGGCCAGCGCGCCGATAGCGACCGATGCCGAGCGGCAGGCCGTGACGCCGGTTGCCTTCGACATGGACGTGCATCTGAATACGAGCGGGCAGCAGATCGCGGTGCGCGCGCTGATCACGGTGCGCAACGATGGCAAATCACCATTGGCGCGCATACCTCTGCAGATTTCTTCTTCGCTGAACTGGGAACGGATACGCGTGCTGGGCCGCGGCGTGGCGTTTCCTGTAGCGACGCTCAACTCTGACGCCGACCATACGGGACAGTTGCACGAGGCCGCAGTTCCGCTGGCGACGCCGCTTGGACCAGGGCAAAGCATTCAGTTGGATGTGACCTACTCGGGTGCAATTGCACAATCTGCGCAGCGGCTGCTGGTGATTGGAACGCCGAACGATGTAGCGCTGCATTCCGATTGGGATGGAATCAGCGTGCCGTTTACCGGGCTGCGCGGCTTCGGGAATGTGGTCTGGTATCCGGTGTCGAGCGTGCCTGTGATTCTGGGCGACGGGTCGCGCCTCTTCGACGAAATGGGCGAGCACAAGCTGCGTATGGCCGGCGCGCAGTTTCGACTGCGGCTCACTGTCGAGTTTCCGCATGGACACACGCCCAACGTTGCGCTGATCAACGGGCATGCAGTGCCGCTGGCGGTTACGAATGTGGATAGCGTTGGGCCGGAGATCGACGGCGTGGCAACGGCGATGCTGGAGAACTCGACGCTTGGATTTGAAGCGCCCAGTCTGTTTGTCGCCGCGCGCGCCTCTCATGCGGCTCTGAACACAACGCTGTGGACACTGCCAATTGACGAGCCAGCCGTGCAGTCGTGGACCACGGCCGTTGCTACCGTCACGCCGTTTCTGCAGGGCTGGCTTGGGCAGCGGCCGCGCGCGCAGCTCACTATTCTCGACCTGCCCGATCCCGAAGACACGCCGTTTGAAACCGGTGCCATGCTGGCCACATCGATTCGCGAAGCGCCGCCCGAGCAGTTGCAAAATATTCTGGCGCACGCGCTGACGCACGCATGGATGCAGTCTCCGCGCGCCTGGCTCTCAGAGGGCGTGGCTCACTTCATGGGGACGCTGTGGGTGGAAAGGCAGCGCGGACGGATGCGCGCGCTTGAAGAGCTTGAGGCTGGGCGCGCGGCGTTGGCGCTGGCTGAACCGTCGAGCCCCGGCGTGAGTGTAGGACAGCCGCTGGCGCTCGCGATTTCTCCGGTTTATTACCGCACCAAGGCGACTTACTTTTTCTGGATGCTTCGCGATGCGGCGGGCGATGCAGCGCTCTCGGCCGCTCTACGCGCTTACAATCCCGGCGATGACGTGAGCCTGGGTTATCTGCGCGACCACAGCCCCGGCGCCTTTGAGAAACTGATTGAGCAGGCGAGCGTGAGGCGCGATCTCTCCTGGCTGTTTGCCGATTGGGTAGATGCCGACAAGGGGCTGCCCGACCTAACGATCGACAGTGTGTTTCCCTCGCCCGCACAGGCGGGCAACTGGCTGGTCGCGGTGAACATTTCAAACGCAGGCTATGCTGCGGCGGAAGTGCCGGTGACGGTGAAGTCAGACACCAACGCCGTGACGCAGCGCGTGGTTGTGCCTGGCCACGGCAAAGCTGTGCAGCGCATTCTTGTTCTCGGCAAGCCGATTGAAGTGCAGGTGAATGACGGCACTGTTCCTGAAACGCAGGCAAGCGTCCACGTGACTCGTCTCGATGGTGCGGGAGAGACCGCGCCGGCGCCGGCGCGGCAGTGAAGCCGGAGAAATAACTTTCGGAGGCAGAGTGCCGCTCACCGTTCAGGAACAGTTCGGCCAGGTCGATATTTATGTCTTCGATCAGATTTTGCGCGGGAACATCGCTGCCGGTATGCGCGTGCTGGACACCGGATGCGGCTACGGGCGCAATCTGGTACATCTGCTGCGCGAGGGCTGCGAGGTTTTCGCGCTCGACGCGGACCCCGAGGCCATCGATCATGTGCGGCGCCTTTCGGCTTCGCTCGGGACCGGATTGCCCGCGGAGAATTTCCAGGTGGGCCAAATCGAGAAGATGCCTTTTCCGGATGAGCTTGCCGATGTGGTTCTGTGCAATGCGGTGCTGCACTTCGCGCACGACGGCGAGCACTTTCGCGCGCAGGTAGCGGAACTTTGGCGCGTATTGCGTCCGGGCGGCATGTTGTTCTGCCGTCTTGGCTCGAGGATCGGCATGGACTTCGAGCCTGTGCGCACGAATATCTTCCGGATAGGCGACGGCTCCGAGTGGTTTCTCGTCGATGAGGACATGCTGCTGGAGCTGACGGAGGAGCTGGATGCGGTGCTGGTCGATCCGCTGAAGACAACGATTGTGCAGGACTATCGCTGCATGACGACCTGGGTTCTGCGGAAGCGTGCGAGCAAATGAATTGGGCCGGACTGGCCCGCCTGCTTCCGGGCGAAGCGCGGCAAATATTACGCCGACTCGCCCGTTTCCGCGCTGGGCGCTTCACAACCGCAGCGACCGCGCATATCGTGGCGGAACTTCTCGCGCTCTTCCGGTATCATCCGCTCCCAGCGTTCGGCCATCCGGCGCTGCATTCTGGAGGAGCCAGATCCATGACAGCCAAAGCCTCCGAACAGAATGCGGCACAGAACCAGAAGTCCCAGAGCCTGCCAGAAACCGATTGGCCGCCAGCCGAACAGCTCCGGCAAGAGCCAGTTCCACAGGTGCATCACCACTTCTCCGAACAGCGCTACAAAAAGAACCGCCGCCGGCGGAGCCACAAAATAGATCCATTTTCTCTTCATGTTGGTTCCCTCACTTCCAGGTAATCTCGTTGTACATTTTCTGTAATCGGCGGCGCAGATGGCGCACTGCGTAGCGCTTGCGCGCCAGCAGCGTGTTCACGTTCACGCCGATCTCCGCCGACAGCTCTTTGAAGCTGCGCCCTTCAAATTCGTGCGCAATGAATACTTCACGCTGCTCGGCGGGCAGTTCGCTCAGCGCAATTTCCAACTCATCGAAAACTGCGTTGCGGAGGTAGAGCGCCTCTGGTCCGGCATCGCTTGATGCCAGCAAGTCTTCAATCGGAAGTAACTCTCCGTCTACGCCTTCCAAGGCCACATCGGCAAAGGTTTCCGGCTTCTTCTTGCGAAAGAGATCTGTGATGCGGTTGCGCGCAACCGTGAAAAGCCAGCCCGTCACGTAGTCAATTGGTTTGAGCAGGCGATAGGCTTCTACCAGTTCAAAAAAGACTTCCTGGAGAAGATCCTCAACGTCGGACTCATCGGGTACCCGCTTGCGAATGAAGTTGCGCAGCCGCGGGCCTGCTTCGGCGATCGTTGCGGAGATTTGCCGGTCTTGCTCGATCATTGAAATAGCGCTCACGGGCTCATCCATCCACTTCTGAAGACGGACGGTGGCCGCAAATATTGTAGAGGTTTGATGGGACGATACGGACCTGCGCGCCTGCGACCGACAGAATTGAAGGCGCGGCGGCTACATCTTCTGCAGATTGGCAAACTTTTCCATCAGCTTTTTCATGCCGTGGCGATTAAACATCACGGTCAGTTTGGCGTCTTCGCCGTCGCCTTCGCGCATCAGGACGGTACCTTCGCCGTACTTCGAGTGACGGACACGCTGTCCTTTTTTGAGACCAGCTGCGCCACGCGGCTCGGAAATGTCGATGGCGGGGCGAGGCAGTGCGCCGGGCTTGACGATGCCGGCTTTGCCGCCGAAGAAGTGCGCGATGTTGTCGATGGAATTTGGTTTGTCTGGCGGCACTTCCGTCGCTCCCGGTGCTCCCGCACTCTTACTTTTTGGCACTTCCGCGCTTTTACTCTTTGGACTGGATTCGTTGGCAGTAGATGAAGTTCTTGGCGTCATCCACGAGGCTACGAAGGGCTTGGAGGCAGAGCTTTTTTTACCGGCAGTGGCGGGGTTGTAGATTTCCTGGCTCTCGTCTTCGTAGTTGTAGTGCTGCTCGCCGTCGAAGTCGCCGGAGTGGGCGCGGCGACGATGGGCGCCAAAGCCGGAACCGTATGCAGGCGTGGTCCAGGCTGGGCTGCGGCCGCCGAGGTTCTCGATCAACTGGCTGGGGACTTCTTCAAGAAAACGCGAAGGAATGCTCTGCTCGGGAGCGTCGTTGCCGTAGCGGCGGCGATAGTGAGCGCGCGTGAGGATCAGCGAGTTCATGGCGCGCGTCATGCCCACGTAGCAGAGACGGCGCTCCTCTTCGAGTTCCTCGGGATTGGAGAGCGTGCGCGAGTGAGGAAACAGGCCCTCTTCGAGGCCGGCCAGAAACACCAGCGGAAACTCCAGGCCCTTGGCGGCGTGCAGCGTCATGAGCGTCACGTGGGAGTCGGGGTCGTACTGATCGGAGTCCGAGGCCAGGGCGGCATTGTCAAGGAACTCGGCCAGGGTTTCGCCGCGCACCTCCGCATCGTGGGCCGCGTTCGCCAGTTCCTTCAGGTTCTCAATACGGCTGAAGGCCTCCGGCGAGCCCTCGGTCTCAAGCGCCTTGATGTAGCCGGTGCGATCGATGAGGAACTTGATCAATTCAGGAAGAGTGGCGGCGTCGCCGGGGGCGCGGAAGGGTGGCGTTGCGGCGGAGGCCTCGCCTTCCTCTGATATCCCAGGTCTCAAAATCGAGACCTGGGGCACCCGATCGGATTTTGAGGTTGAGGTCTTCGGCATCACGAGGAAGGGGCGCTTGGACTGGGCGGCGAAGGGGGAGAAATTTGAGGCGTCGAGCAGAGGAATCTGGTCCGCACTGCCGCCGAAGTCAAAGTTGGTGGCCGAGTCGGCGCTGGCGGCGTCGGGGTTGACGGAGTCTGTGTCTGCCGAATCTGTTGATGCGCCGCCGAACTCGAAACCAGTATCGGCGTCTTCGTCCTGCGCAGCACTGGCCGAGAGCTTGCCAGCAAAGTCGGGGTCCATCATGGCCTGCGCGTCGAGGATGATCTGGCGGAAGGGTTCAATGGCCGAGAGAGCGCGCGCGGAGAGGAGATGGTTGGCGATGGCCGCGCTGAGGGCGTCCCAGGTGGACTGGCCGGTTTCGAGAGCCAGCCGCTCCAGCGTTTCGAGGGTGGTCTTGCCGATGCCGCGAGCCGGGGTGTTGATGACGCGCTGCAGAGCCATCGAGTCGTGCGGATTGCGCACCAGGCGCAGGTAGCCGAGCATGTCCCTGATCTCGGCGCGCTCGTAAAAGCTGAAGCCGCCGACCATGGTGTAACTGATGTTGTAGCGGCGCAGGGCCTCTTCCACCAGGCGCGACTGCGCGTTGGTGCGGTACAGAACGGCGCAGTGGCCAGCCGCTTCGGGGTTTGGCGTTTCGGAGGAGTTCGACTGCTGGCGCAAAAAGGCCTGAATGCGGTCGGCGATGAAGAGGGCTTCGTTTTCGCCGTCGGGCGCCTCGTAGTAGCCGATGAGCGCGCCGCCTTGCCGATCGGTCCAGAGCTTCTTGCCTTTGCGTTGGAGATTGTTGGCGACCACGGCGCCGGCGGCCTCGAGAATGACCTGCGTGGAGCGGTAGTTCTGTTCGAGGCGAACGATGCGAGCGTTGGGAAAATCTTTCTCAAATTCGAGAATGTTGCGGATGTCGGCGCCACGCCAGGAATAAATGCTCTGGTCCTCGTCGCCGACGGCGCAGACGTTTTTCCGCTCGCCGGCCAACAGCTTCATCAGCTCATATTGCGGGCGGTTGGTGTCCTGGTACTCGTCCACAAGCAGATAGCGGTAGCGGCGCTGGTAGCGCTCGCGGGCTTCGCTGGACACTTTGAGAAGGCGCACCGCCTCAAGCAGCAAATCGTCGAAGTCGAGGGCGTTGTTCTTGCGCAGCTCGGCCTGGTAGCCCTTGAAAATGTGTGCGATACGCTCGCTGTTAGGGTCCTTGGAGGCCAGGTAATACTCCTGCGGATCAACCATGTGGTTCTTGGCCCAGGAGATGCGGCCGAGCACGGTGCGCGGGGTCAGTTGCTTGGTGTCAAGCCCCATACGGCGCATGATCTGCTTGACGATGCCCTGCTGATCGTTCTCGTCAAAGATGGCAAAGGAGCGGGTGAGGCCCTCGCCGCCCACCTTGAGCGCTTCAATATCGCGCCGCAAGATACGCACGCAGAGGGAGTGGAAGGTGGCGATCAGAGGCTTGGCCAGCGAGGCGTGGTCCAGCAGCTTGTCGACGCGTTCGCCCATCTCCTTGGCGGCCTTATTGGTGAAGGTGACGGCCAGAATCGAGTCGGGGGCGACGCCTTTTTCCTGGATGAGCCAGGCGATACGGCTGGTGATAACGCGGGTTTTGCCGGAGCCGGCCCCAGCAAGGATGAGCAGGGGGCCCTCGGTCGTTTCAACGGCGGCGCGCTGTTCGGGATTCAGATTGGAGAGGAGCGGCTGCAAGGCGAAGGTCCAGGAGGGAAGCGTCCTTATCTAGTGTACCGTTCAGGGCTGTGGACGCGCAGGATGCGGGGTGACCGGCAGGATACGGGAGGGTTATGGCGGGTTCTAAGCGAAAACGTACAAATTGTACAATATGTCTATTTTGTACAATTTGTACGTTTCAGGTAGACTTGAGTCATGCCTACTGTGTCTGCAACACACGCGAAACAGAACTTTGCCGCCATTCTGGATGCTGCGCAGCGGGAGCCGGTGCGGATTCGCCGGCATGAGCGGGAGGTGGCAGTAGTTATGTCTCTGGAGGAGTTCGAGCGGCTGCACCAGAACAGGTGGGCCGAGTTCAACCGTCTTTCGGCAATCGCCGCGAAGCAGGCAAAGGCCAATGGACTTTCGGAAGAAATCCTGGCAGAAATTCTGACTGACTGATGCCCGACGCCGAACGCCTGGTTATGGACAGCAACGTAGTGGTAAGCGGAATGCTCTTTCCTGGCGCAACTCCTGGACGCGCGTTGATGAAGGCGCAGACCCGCAACGTATTGGCCTCGGAGGCAACGCTTCTCGAATTGGTTGAGGTAATGAGCCGCGCCCGTTTTGATCGGTACGTTGAGGCTGAGGTCCGGAGGCAACTTGTTGCAGCCTATATGAATGCCTGCGAGACAGTCGAAATTACTTCTTCCATCCGCGCTTGCCACGACGCGCGTGACGACAAGTTTCTCGAGGTTGCTGTCGATGGACGCGCGGAAATGATTGTGACCGGCGACCAGGACCTTCTGGCCCTTCATCCATTTCAAGGCATTGCAATTCTCACGCCCTCGGATTATCTGGAACAAGAGTAATGCGCGCAGTCGCCGAATTATCCAAGTTATCCTGAAGCAACAATGACTAACACGGATAAGTCCGGCGTTGCCGGCGGCAGTACTTTGAATGAGGGGCGGGTGCGCGTGCGGCGTGTGGCGGTTTACTGCGGATCGGCAAATGGAAGCCAACCAGCATTTCGCGCCGAGGCCACGGCGTTGGGCAAGGCGATTGCCGCGGCCGGAATGGACCTGGTGTATGGCGGAGCGAATGTGGGGCTGATGGGTGCGGTGGCCGACGCGGTGCTGGCGGGAGGCGCTGAGGTGATTGGCATTTTGCCCGCGGTACTGGCCGGCAGGGAGATTGCCCACACCGGCCTGACTTCGCTTGAGATGGTTCCCACAATGCATGAGCGCAAGGCCCGCATGGCTGAACTGGCGGATGCGTTCCTGGTGCTGCCGGGCGGCTACGGAACACTCGACGAGCTAATGGAGGCAGTTACGTGGGCGCAGCTCGGGCTGCACGACAAGCCTTGCATCTTGATTAATACGGCCGGTTATTGGAACGGACTGCTCGAGTTTCTCGATTCAATCGTCGCCGCGGGGTTTCTGAAGGCGGAGAACCGGCAATTGCTGCAGGTGGCCGAGAGCGCGGCCGATGCGGTGCGGATGGCTGCCGGATGACGTAGGGGCACTCCCGGCGTCCTTTCGCGGTATGATTCTCCCATGTCTACCAAGCTCCGCTGGGGAGTTCTCAGCACCGCGAATATCGGCCTCAAGAAAGTCCTCCCTGCCATGCAAAAGGGAGAAAACACCGCTATCGTTGCGATTGCCTCGCGCGATCTGGCTAAAGCCCAGGCGGCGGCAGCGGCACTCAATATTCCCACGGCCTACGGCTCCTATGAAGAGCTGCTCGCCGACCCGAATATCGACGCGATCTACAATCCCCTGCCCAATCAGTTTCACGTTCCCTGGACCATCAAAGCGGCTGAAGCGGGCAAGCATGTCTTGTGCGAGAAGCCCATTAGCCTGACCGTGGCTGAGGCGAAAACGCTGCTCGATGTGCGCGCGCGGACAGGCGTGAAGATCTGCGAGGCGTTTATGATTCGCAGCTTTCCGCAGTGGCTTCGCCTGCGCGAGCTGCTGGAGGAAGGGCGCATCGGAGAACTTCGCTCAATCACGGGTTTCTTCAGCTACTTCAATGTGAACCCGGCGAATATACGCAACAAATTTGAAGGCGGAGGAGGAGGCGTGTACGACATTGGATGTTATCTGATCCATGCTTCACGCTATGCGTTCAGGCAGGAGCCGACGCGCGTGGTCGCGACGCTCGACCGCGATCCGGAGATGCACGTCGACCGGCTGGCTTCAGGGATTCTGCAGTTTGCCGGCGGGCACTCGATCTTTACGTGCAGCACGCAGTTGATTCCGTATCAGCGCATGCATTTTCTGGGCACGCGCGGGCGCATCGAACTGGAAATCCCCTTCAATGCTTTTCCGGATCGGCCAACGCGTCTCTTCATCGACAGCACTGGCGACTTGACCGGCAGCGGCATTACGACAGAAACGTTCCCGGCGTGCGATCAGTACACGATGCAGGGCGAGGCATTTGCGAAAGCAGTGCGCGAAGATACCGAGGTTCCAGTACCGCTGGAGGACTCGATTAGAAACATGGCTGTGATTGAAGCCGTCTTCAACTCTGCCCGCTCAGGCCAGTGGGTAACACCGCAAAGCTGACGAAGAACCGGCGCAGGCAATCACCTGCGCCGGCCTATATCTTAAATTGCTGTAACTTACTTTGAAGGGGCGGCTTTCTTCTGCGCTTCCCAGCGACGCCTGACTGCCTCGGCAATGCGCTTGCGGCCTTCTGGCGAAAGGTTCCTTTTCTTCTTCGCAACTTTCTTCGTGGACTTTGGCGGGACGGGTGTAACTACCGCTACTGCCTTCTTTGGCCTGCCAGCCTTCTTCTTTGGCGCTGCCACAGCGACGCCGCTCAGCAACGCGCGCGCCTGCTGCAACAGGGCGATCTCGCGATCGACGGATGCAATGATATCTGTTACTCCCATAGAGCCTCCCTTTGTCCAGGCGAACTTCACGATCTTTGCGTAGCCGACTCGCACCGCAAAATGAGTTACTCGCCAGAAGATACGATAGACGGTTGTCTATTGCTTTGCAAATGAAATAACTCCCCTGCTGATGAAAAGAAGTTATTGATTCCCGCTGTGTTGCTGCCGGACTAACTCGACGCGTTCAGAGTAACTTGCTCATAGACGCGTTTAGATGATGCGATGTTGTTCATGAAAATGTCGACTAACTCGCTACTGAATTATCCCTGTTGAGCCAGTGCTGCGCACTCCTTCAGATCGCGGCAGAAAGCGTCGATGCGCGCTAGATCAGTATCCCAGGCAAACATGATGCGCGCCGCGCCGCCGATAAAGGTATAGAACTTCCATCCGCGCGCGCGAATCCGGTTGAGCACATCTTCCGTCGCTTCAAGAAATGCCGTATTCGCCTCAACGGGTCCGGCAAGCCGCACGCCCGGAATTCCCGCGACCTGATCGGCGAAGTAGCGCGCGCACCGATTGGCATGGGCCGCATTGCGCAGCCATGCGCCGCTCTCGAGCATGCCCACCCATGGGGCGGAAAGAAAGCGCATCTTTGAAGCCAGTTGGCCGGCCTGCTTGCAGCGGTAGTCGAAATCCGTGGCTAGTTTGCGATCGAAAAACAGAACCGCTTCTCCCACAGCCATGCCGTTCTTGGTGCCACCGAAGCACAAAACATCCACGCCGTTCTTCCATGTCATCTCCGCCGGGCTGCAGCCGAGGCTAGCGCAGGCGTTGGCGAAGCGCGCCCCGTCCATGTGCAGAGAAAGGCCGTGCGTCTTGCATTGATCGGCGATGGCGCCTAACTCCGCCAGCGTATACACGCGGCCGGTCTCGGTGGATTGCGTGACGGTGACGGCGCGCGGCTTGGGGTAGTGAATATCCTGGCGCTTGGTGGCCAGTTCGTGAATGGCCGCCGGGGTAAGTTTGCCGTCAACGCTGGGGGCAACGAGCAGCTTCGATCCGTTGGAGAAAAACTCCGGCGCGCCGCACTCATCGGTCTCGACATGCGACTGGTCGCAGCAGATGACTCCATGATAGGACTGGCACAGCGAGGCCAGCGCAAGGGAGTTGGCGGCCGTGCCGTTGAAGACAAAGTAGACTTCGCATTCGGTCTCGAAGAGTTCGCGAAATGCGTCGGCGGCCCTGGCCGTCCAGGGGTCGTCTCCATAGGACGTTACGTGCCCTTGATTGGCGGCTTCCATGGCGCTCCACGCCTCGGGACAGATGCCCGCGTAGTTATCGCTTGCAAATTGCTGAACCAGTTCAGTGGAATCAATATCGGTCATAGTCTTGTCCTTTTTGATAGAAGGTATGTGAATAAGAGAAGATCCTGGGCACGTAACGGTACCTTGGTCAGGGATAAATCGCCGCGGGACCAGATACGAATTGGGGGCTGGCGTTGAACCAGCAGCGCCGCACTCCCCTTGAGCAGCAATGGCTCGCCATCCAAATGATTGCGGGCTTGAGGGCATGTTGCGCGGCGGGGGCCTTGCGATTACCCGGCTCTCCGCGCGTTTCCCTCATATTCTTCAATCATATAACTTGCAGAGCCGCTGGCTATTCACGGACCGCCGTGCGATGATTTCAGGCTCGCAGGTGCTACCCCAAAAGTGTCATTGACCCCATTGGTGCGTTCCTCTAACTTACCTAGAAAGCGAGTGTTCGGTGCGTCCATACGTAGTACGAACAGCAACAATGGATTAGACCTCATGGAGCCTCGCGTCTCCGGGCCTAAGGGGGATTGATGCTTTTGCCTCTGCTCCAGATTGCATCCATTGCAGCTCTGACGATTTGCCTTTACCGTTGGAAAGTCGGTTCGAGCCGGCGGAATGCGCAGTCCTGGGATTCCATTGTGGCTCGCCTGCGCATGGATAACTGTACCCGCAGTCTTGGGGATCAGTCCATTTGGAACGGCAATCTCAATGTCACGCCGGAAGAGAAATGGCGTCTCATTCAAGGCGTACATGGCCTCTGGACAATGTATGAGAACGCCCGCGTGATGCTGGAGATGGCCGACTATGCGGCGCGCAACGGCGACTCGGTTGACCCCGAGCTGCTCGCCACGCTGCGCAGCGATGCGATGCAGATCAGAGTTTGCGTGCTCAGCGCACTGGCGAAGTATGCATTCGGCCAGGCCACTGAGAGCATCAGCGTGAATATGACCCGCGCCGCGGCGATGTATTCCGAGATGGCCGCGCGGACAGCGGAACTGCTTGCGGCGAATGGCCGGGAGATGGCACCCAATTTCGTGGCCGCTATGTAATCGGGTTTCTTGAATAGAAAAGCCCCGGCTATGGCCGGGGCTTTTTCGTGCGTTCTCTCGATGATCCTTCAGGCTAGTTGCGTATTGAGAAGACGCTTCGAAAAGAAGAGCCGCTATTCCGCGACCCCTTCTTTGCGAAAGGCCTCCAGCATCTTTCTTGCCATGGGCACGACAGCTCCATTTGTGCCTAGAAGCTGACCTTGCGGCCAGGGAACCACGTGAGTTGAATGGAAGTGTTCGTCACCGTCTGCTCGCCGGGCAGATAGATGGGAGCTTTGTACCGCTCATAAGTAAAACTGCCATTCGCTTCGAAGTCTTTGCCGATGCGTTTGACTACCTGGAAGTTGAAGTCGTTCAGGGTAGTGCCGCCGGGGATGAAGTCTTTTGAAGCTTTCTGGTGGCGAGCACCAGCCTGAATCCATTTATTGCCGCTCAGGTGATAGGTGATCCACGCCTGGCCGCCCTTATCTTCGCGGCCGATCCAGTCGCCGAACAATTGCCCCTTGTTTGTGTAGCCCTGCACCTGAACCTCTTCCCAGTACTGATAACGGCCTCCGATGCTAAGCGGAAACGAGGAATCGGTGTTCACCGCTTCGACGCGCGCATCCAACTTAGGAATTCCTGGGAGATGGGAGAGATACAGTCCCGGCCTGTACGTGCCGTGCCGAGGTTTGAAGAGCGGACTGACTGCGTCGTGCGCCTCCATGTCGGCATAGAGTGTGAGCCAGTTGTGCGGGAAAGGGAGGCGATAAGCGAAGTCGAAGGCACCGAAGCGCGCACCGGGGTCCTTGGCGCTGAGTTTTGTCTTGGTGTCGACACTGTCGAAGCTGAAGAAGCTTTGCAGAAAGGTGTGGAGGTTGATGGGCTCGTGCCCCTTGCCACCCCAGATGGTGGCGCGCGCAAAGCCGAATTCAAGATCGCGCCAGGGCTTGAAGCTGACCTTCTCGACATGGAGCCATGGATCGTTTGGATCGGTGTGTCCCTTGAGCGATCCGACCAGAAACTCATAGCGCAAGGGGCCGAGGACACGGGAAAGGCCGGGAATATGCAGCGGCTCGATACGGTTGATGCGGAAAGAATAGATATTCTCGGCGTTGTTGGAGTAGGCCATGCCGGCGCCGAGGCCAGGTCCGAGCCAATCGTCCTGCTTGCCGAAAGAAATTTCATGGCCGAGCAGGTGGACGGAGGCGTACGCCTCGATCAGTCGGCCATTGGTGGCTGCCGCAATTGGTCCCATAGGAATGGTGGCCTGGTTGTAGGGCAGGCCCGTGGTTGGGTTGATGAAAGGAACGTGGTCTATGGCGGTGGAGAGTTCGTTGGCCAGAGAGGTGAAGTAGCCGGCCGCCGAAGGCGCACGCTGAAACTCGCCGCGCACGTAGAGCAGAAAACGGCCCGACGAGGCGTGTCCGCTCAAGCCGGAGTAGTTGTTGAAACCATTCTCAAACGGCCGGCCGTAGTCGTTGATGACTGTGGAACCAAGATGAAAGCTGTCCTGGAGCGGCGTGCCGCCGATTGCGCGCATCACTGAGTAACTGGATTCGAGTTCTATCTGCCCCTTGCCTGCCTGGCAGGAAGCTTGCGCGTCGGAATGCAACTCGCGCCGGAGCGCCGCGTAGAGATCCTGCGCCTGGCTCGCAGTGGAGTCTCCATACGTCTCGGCATCGCTGATTCCATCGCGGGTTTCTTCCAGCATGTGTCTCACGCTGGCGCGGGTCCACGGACGCATCCCGAGGTAGACGTTGCTGGCGTAGCCCATGGCATAAAGCCGCATCAGGGCCGGATAGATCCAACTGTCAACCGGGATATAGGCCGAGTCCGCCGTCGCGGACTCGCAGTCTGGGGCGAGAGTGGCATCGCCGCGTATCGGCGGCTGGGCCACCTGCGGCGAGGCAATCGCCTGCGCGTCAAGTTGGAGGGTGGACACGAAAAGAGTGCACGCTGCGAAGGCGCATGCGATCGCATACCGAATGACTGGAATCTGAGTTCTATGCCGGGTCAGCTTCATTTTCCTCTCTTCATTGCGGCGCGCACAGACCACGGCATTGCAATCAACTGGCGCAGGTTGCAGGGAGGCGCATCTGTCAGCATCACTTGTTCGCTGCCGGCGAGCCTTTGCTCCAAAAGATTGCAATCGCCGTCCGGACGAGAATCGAAAGATCGCCGAGAATGCTTCTGGACTGGACGTATTTGTCGGCCAGATCCAATTTGATGGGAAGAATGCGCTCCCGGTAATCGCGCAGGGGATCTGGGCTGCCAGCCAGAATTGCTTCTTCGTTCCGAAAACAGATGGATGCCAGGTCGGTGATACCGGGGCGCACGGCGAGAATGTTCTGGTACCGTTCCCGGTAGGCATCAACGTACTCGGAAACCTCCGGTCGGGGCCCGACCAGGCTCATCTCTCCACGAAGCACGTTCCAGAACTGCGGAATCTCGTCGAGCTTCGCATTTCGAAGCAGCCTGCCTAGCCGGGTAATGCGGGCGTCCCCCGCAATCGTGATCGAAGGGCCGGAAGAGCTTGACCGCATGGACCGGAACTTCCACAAGCGAAACCGCCGAAAATTGCGGCCCACCCTCTGCTGGGCAAAGAAGACCGGGAATCCGGAGTCGAGTACGATGGCCGCGCAGAGAAGAAGCAGCAATGGCGAAAGAACAACAAGTGCGGCAGCACTGACGACGATGTCGAAGAGCCTCTTCACGCGAATGCTCATACAAGCGCGGGAACAGCGACCGGGGTCTGCTTCTTGAACCGGGCGCCGACTTCGCGAACAACCTCGATGACGCGCGCGACATCGCTGTCGGTCATCGCCGAGTAAAGTGGCAGCGTCAGCAGGCGTGGATATTCGTCGAGGGCGGCCGTGCAGGGGGCGCGCATTTCGAGCCGGTCATGGTAGTAGGGATGCAGGGGGATGGGAATGAAGTGGACACTGCAATTGACTCCGCGCTCGCGCATCTCGTTGAAGAACCGTGCCCTGTCAATGACGAGGCGATCGAGGTTCAAGCGAAGAATGTAGAGGTGCCAGGCATGTTCGCCAAGGACGCCGCCGGCAGGAATCTGGAATTCCGGCAGCGCGGCAAATGCCTGGTTGTAGACCTGGGCAATCTCGGCTCGGCGGGCGTTCATCTCGTCAAGGCGGGCAAGCTGGTGGATGCCGATGGCGCCCATGATGTCACTCATGTTGTACTTGAAGCCGCATTCGACAACGTCGTAATGCCAGTTTCCTTTCTCGCTGTAGCGGTTCCAGGCGTCGCGGCTTATCCCGTGGAGGCAGAGAATGCGCATGCGGTCGTAGAGTTCCTCGGAAGGCGTGACGACCGCACCGCCTTCTCCTGTGGACAAGTTCTTGGTGGCATAGAAGCTGAAGGCGACCGCATCGCTTTGGCCGCCGCCGATACGGACCCCGCGATAAGAGGCGCCAGTTGCGTGTGCCGCGTCCTCAATCACTTTGAGGTTATGCGTTTGCGCTAACTCCCAGATCGCTTCCATATTGCAGGGAAGTCCGGCGATGTGCACGGGGATGATGGCGCGCGTGCGCGGCGTGATGAGCCGGGCAATGCTGCGCGGATCGATATTCAGGTCCGGGCCGATATCGGCCAGGATGGGGACCGCCCCCACCTGAAGGATTACGTTGATCGTGGAGCAGAAGGTCAGCGGCGTGGTGATGACTTCGTCGCCCGGGCCGATGCCCAGCCCGGCAAGCGCCAGGTGCAGCCCCGCAGTGCACGAGTTAACCGCGAGCACATGCTTGCTGCCGACAAACCTTCCCAGGGCAGCTTCCAACTCGCCTACCTGCGGCCCGGTCGTCATCCAACCGGAACGGAGAACGGAAACCACTTCCTCAATCGCATCCTCGGTCACATCCGGCAGGCAGAAAGGCACTGTATGCAACTGAGATTTTTCTTGTATTGCTTTCATGAGCGAACCTTTCAGGGTTTGTCTGAATTTGCGAAGCTCGGAGGGGAGCCAGCGCCGGACCACTAGTTTGATCGCGGTGTGGAGGAGGACGCGGATGTCGGTCCGCAAGTTCATCTCCCGGAGGTATTTCAATTGAAGGGCAATTTTTACCGGGCGGATTCTATCGACATACTCCCTATCGGCGTTAGCGACGCTGGACAGCAGCAGGAATTCGTCGAAGTTGACCAGGGTCGCCCAATCCGTGAGTCCGGGGCGAAGATCGAGGATCTGTTGTCTTTCGCCCTGGAAGGAGCCTACGTAACGCCACAACTCCGGCCGCGGGCCGACCAGGCTCATTTCGCCCATGAGGACGTTAAAGAGCTGCGGAAGCTCATCGAGCTTGGTGGCGCGCAGCAGTTTTCCCAGTCTGGTTACCCTGGGATCCTGGCTCTGAATCGCTCCGTTCCCTTGCAAGTCCGCGCCCGGAACCATAGACCGGAACTTGACCATCAAGAAGGGCTCTCCAAACCGGCCCACGCGTTTGCTGCGGTAGAGAATGGGACGGCCGTTGAAAAGCCAAATGGCGAGAGCGACGACCAACAGCACCGGCGCGCTGAGAAGCAAGGCAATTGAGGCCCCGCACACATCGATGAGTCTCTTGAGCGCGAATCGACGTGTCCGATGGCTACGCAGCAAACCACCACGCAGCGGCGCAGCCGCTCCGCATAGTCTTATCCGTGTTTCAACGTGCATGATTACGTCCTTCAAGGCTTCCGAATCCAGCAGAGTACGTGAGTGCGCAGCAGCGGGACGGTGTTGAACGCCGCATAGAGAGAAGGGTGTATCTGTGTAACTCGGCGGCTGATAGGCGGTGCAAGAGTCACGCGCCAGGATGTCAGGCTTCCCTCGGGGAACAGCTTGCGAACGCGCTGAAGGGGCATCGCCCGAACATCGGGGTTGTTAGGATGCTTGTAGAGGAAGTCGTACCAGAGGATGCCTCCACCGGGCTTGACGAGCGTCCACATGCCGGCCGCAAGGTCCTGCTGAAATGCATCGTCCAGAATCGAAGTGAAGGCCATGGACTGGTACACGATATCGAAGGAGCCCGGCTCAACCGCAATTTCGCGGGCGTCGCCCGAGACAAGCTTGACGCCGGATGGAAGCCGCAAACGGGTGATCGCCAACCTGCCGGGAAGCAATTCGTTGCCGGTAAGATTCTCGGGGCGGAATCCGAGCCGGATCATTCTCAAAAGGTCGTCGCCGTTGCCGCATCCGATTTCGAGCAGCCGCCTCTCGTCGAGTGGAGCGATACCGCATGTTTTGATCCAGCGGATGAAGGCCCGCTCTTTCTCCTGTCCCGACAAGTACACATCCGGGGCCAGGGGACTGTACATCGGCGCATTGAGTTCCTTGCCCTCGCGCGCTCGGCGCTCGTAGCACTCAATGATGCGCTCGACTTCGGTAATTCTTGTCTCTTCCATGGCAGGTTCGCCCACTTCTTGTTTGCGCTTGAAGATTGGGGACGTAAGGACACAATCAGGTCAGGCCTCTCCATCGGGAGGAGCGTCCGCTTGAAAACTCCTGTCTCAAATGGATCGTTTTGCCCGCAGCCAGGAAGTCAGGAGGCAAAAAACCGCTCGGCGATAGGGCTGCTTGGTTCGTGAGTTGAACTGAGACGATCAAACAGGTTCACGGTATGCAAGAGCGACTGGTCGACATCGAAGAGCGAGAATGCACGGGTTCGGCCGGCGGCCGCCATGCTCTCGCGAAGATCCGCATCCTCCAGGATGCGCTTGAGGGCGCCTGCGAAACCTTCCGCATCGTCTTCGGGGACAAGAATTCCGGTTTCGCCCTGTTTTACGATTGTGTTTACGGGAGCGATATCGCAGGCCACCACAGGCAGAACGCTCGCCATGGCTTCGACGAATACCACGCCAAACCCTTCCTTCTTTGTCGGCAAGGCGAAGACATCGATGGCGGAGAAGATGGCTAACACGTCTTCTCTTTGGGGCAAGAATCCGGTAAACGTGACTGACTTGCTGATTCCCAACTGCTCAGCCAGAGCATCCAATGATTTCTGCTCTGGTCCTCCGCCGGCAATCAAGAACTGGACAGACGGCAGTTCCTGAAGCAGAAGACTCGCCGCACGCAATAAACACTCATGTCCCTTGTGCGGTATGAGCCTGGCGACCGTGCCTACGATCGGCGCGGCCGGATCCAGCCCGTAGGTCCGGCACACCTCCGAGCGGACGTTAGGCGACCTGCTCCCTTCGCGAAATTCGCCAAGTTCGACCCCTTGACCGACCGTTATCAGCTTCGACTCCGGGGCGATGCGGTTGGCAATTGCGTGAGAACGCTCCGTGTCGGAGACAAAGAGCAGAACATCGCACAAGCCGGCAGCCCACTTTTCGATGACCCGCAACAGCCAGTCGAGAAACTTGTTGCCAGCGCGCCTGAAGGCGAAGTCATGAGCCGTGTGGATAATGACAGGGGTTCCGGCAAGCCTGGCCGCCAACCGGCCGATAATACCTGCCTTACTGTTTTGCGTGTGCACAATGTCGTAGCCATCCCGCCGCAACATCCAGTAAATCTTCCAGAGCGCAAGGATGTCGGAAGGCGCGAACAGCCTGCGCCCCAGTGGAACTTGTTCCAGACGCCATCCCTCCGCCCTAATCTCACTGACGCGGCTCGGTGCATCCGGATACGACCATCCAGAGCACGCGAACGTGATGTCATAACCGTGCTCGCGCAACACTCTCGCCAAAGGAATCGCGAATCGATGAACGGAAAACGACTGCGTGGAAATCATCAATACTTTCTTAGTCACACAACACCTCCGGCATTTCTGTTGTCGAGCATCTCGCGGCTTGAGGCGACGGCACGCACATGCGATGAATTCATCCGCTGCATCACGGCTCACCTCCTGGCAAGGTAACGGGCAGCTAAAGCAGCCAATGGCATCAATCGGCCGCGGCCGTGGCGCATCGCTATCCTGTAGGTTTCAAGCCGCGCTTCTCCGCGGTGGCTGTTCGCGGCTCCGCCCAACTCGAAGTTGGAAAGTACGCACGGCATTTTGACAAACTTCATCCCGCCCACTTTGCAGCGCCAGAGAAAGTCGTAGTCCATGGCAAATGCGAGAGTCGTATCAAAACCGCCGAGCCGCTCGTAAACGGTTCTGCGAACAAAACAGCTGATATGCACATAAGGCATCAGAACGGGCAGAAGCCAGTCCGGGCGATTGCGCCAGACGGCGCATGGCGCATTCTCTCCGCGCCGATACATGTGCGCGTTTGCCAGCACGATGTCGGCATCGGGGTTCTCGCGCGCCGCGCCCAGAACGCGCTCCGCGCAATCGCGCTCATACCAGTCGTCGCTATTGAGAATGAACACTATATCGCCGGTGCATTCCTTAAGCGCCACGTCCCAGGCAGCGCTGATGCCGCGCACGTCGCCCTGCTCGAGCAGCTTCCACGCAATGGCGCCGCAGGGGCCGGAGTTTTCCGCGAACGATTGCCGAATGAGTCCGCGCGTGTTGTCGGTTGATCCGCCATCGACGAAGAGATACTGCTTGGGCGGGACCGTTTGACCCAGAACCGAGTCGATGCACCGGGTAATCGTCCGGGCAGAGTTCCAGCAGGCTGTAATTACGCTATAGGTAATGTCAGGTGTCATGGCGGGATGCACACTCATCACGAACGTTCAAACAGGACGGCGCGGCACTTCCAATAGAACGCGCGGGCTACGATCGCAACCGAGGCGGCAAGAAAGGCCGCCGGTCCGGAGTGCTTCATGGCGAAGTAGAAGCGGTGGGTAGCGATGCGGTTGTTCGCCTTGCGCGAACCGCCCGAAGATTGCTCTCCAATGTGCCGGATGGTGGATCCAAGATGGACGGCGGATCGGAAGCCCGCTTTGCGCGCGCGGTAGCAAAAGTCCGCCTCTTCGACGTATGCCGGGAAATAGTCCTCGTCCAGATAGCCGATGCGCTCGATGACCTCGCGCCGGATCATCATGGCCGCTCCCAGCACATAGCCGACGTCGACAATCTTTTCCCGCCGGTCGAAGCGCCGGCCGCGCTTGCGGTACGGGAAGCTGGCCCGGATGGCGAGAATCCGCCCGCCTTCGCACTGAATGACGTTCTCCTGGTTCGCCTCCAGGACAACCGGGCCAACCACGCCGATGTCGGGATGATCTTCGAGTACCCTGAGGCAAGGATGGATAAAGTCCTCGTCAAGAATGGTGTCGACATTGAGTAGAACAACTGCGTCGTAGCCCTTCTGAACGGCCGCCTTAATGCCGACGTTGTTGCCCCCGGAAAAACCGGTGTTCACAGAGAGGCAATGGAGAGTGATGCCGGGGTAATCCTGCCTCAGCGTCGCGACCGTATTGTCCGACGAGCCATTGTCGACAACGACGATGTCTTCGGGGCGCATAAACCTGTGCAGACGGCCGATCGAGTCGGCGAGGAACGGCTCCGAATTCCAGGTGACAAAGATGCAAGCGGTTTTCAAGATGGATTCACCCTTCACAACCCAACCCAGAGGAGGGCAGCGGATGGGCGGCCGCTTCGTCATTCCGAGGCGCGTCCACTAATAGAGGCGCCCGCTCCGGAAGAGGGGCGATGGACGGAAACTTCGGCAATTTCCGTGCCATCAGATAACTGGCGCAGAGATAGAACATGAACAAGGGACTGATCAATTGTGGATTGGTCCCGGAAGCGATATACATGCTGAGTAAAGCCAGGCCATGGGCCTTGTGGTTGACCCCGCCCGAGCGAAAGAGCCGGCGTATGGTCCACAGGCAGAGGCCTGTAAAGGCGCCGAACCAGAGGATGCCGTAATGAAAGATGGCATCCAGATGATCGGTCTCCATCCTGACTTCCCACGCGCCAGTGCCGCTTGAGTAAAAGGTGGCGCCGGCGCCATTTCCGATGAAGATGGTCCATGGTTTTTGTATGAATACCTGGATCACGGAATACGCGTGTCCGTATCGGACAAGCAGTCCGTGTGAATCGCTCACCAGGAAGGCGTCGTGCATGATTTCAAGAAAGCTGGGTAAGAAGAAGAGTCCCGCGATGACGGCGGCGACAACGCATAGCAAGCCGAAAATGCGATGGTTCTTCGCGCTGAGCAATATCCAGACTATGAACGCAAAAGCAATCAGGGCCCCCGCCTTGGACCCGGACAGCATCAACCCGGCGAGGCAGAGCATGACCAGCGGGAATTGTGAAGTCCTGGCGAAGTAAACGCTCGCTGGAACCATCCACAGTGTCGCCTGGAAATAGAGGCGATACTCCCCGATGCCTCCGTAGTAGGGCGCGTAGAGCGCGGAACAAAACTCAGGTATCCGGGTGATGAAGCCCATGGCCAATCCCTGGTACATCAGGGCAGTGAGGATCACCATCGCGATGCCCATGGTAAGAAAGGCATAGTACATACAGACGAGAACTCTTTGCGATCCCAGGATCGGCACCACCAACAGCGGCACAAAGAAGCCAAGAAACGGCGTCACTTGCGATATGGCGCCATTGTCGCCCGTCAGGTCCGCGCCATTGAAGAGCCCCATGAACAGACTGCACGCCGGCCACACTAGAAACAGCAGAGCTATGCCGAACTCCTCATACACGCGCAGGCGAAGCGGCCTGCGCGCAAAGGGAATGAGCAGGGCAAGCACAAGATAGCTGATGTACTTCAGGCCATGCGTTCCGCCCATGTCGTAGATATTGGCCAGTACGAAGAAGCCGAAAGGGATGCAGGCGAGCACTGCCTTCGGGGCGAGCGTCTCCCAAGCACCATAGTCGATGGCGCTTCGGTTCTCCGCTGCCTCTGGAAATGTATTCACGAGACCAGAACCCCGTCGTCATCAAGGCTCTCGAGCGCAGCGCCAACCGGCTGAGCGGACAGAAGGGAGGATTCGACCAGATTCAGGAGGCCGGAATCGAAGATCTCGGCAAGGTAAGTCAACAGCCGTTGGCGCCCATCTCCGGCAGTCAGGTCATCGAGCATCTCGCGCCAGGCTTTATCCGGGTCGGACGCCGACCCGAGAGTATAGCCCTGCGTGCCGAGCCCCAGCCTGCTCTTGTCGACTTTCTGAACCCTCTGCAGAACATAGAAGACGGTCCTAGCCAGGTGGATCTGCTGCTCGGTAAGCCCGGGAATCCGATGAATGCTGTCCAGAGTGGAGAAGTATTCCTGGCGAGTGGCCGACCGGGTGATGAAAGAGAAGCCGGAGTAGGGTGGGCGGGCCGCAACGACAACCGGAACCCCGAAGCAGGGAAACTCCATGCCGCACGTGCCGCCGCAGGTTACCACGGCATCGGCGCAATCAAAAAAGCTCCGCGTATTGATGTCCTTGACGATGCGGATGCGGCCTGGGCCCAGTTCGGCCAAGACCTTATCGATGGTTCCCTGCTCGTGGTAGAGCTCGACGCTTGGATGCTCTTTGACGATCAGGGCGACGTTCGGGTTGCGGATGAGCCTGCGGCAGGTTTCGACCAGCCACTGGCTGTAATCAGGGAAAAGCGTGCCGGGATAAGCGTGCGGCGCATCCTGAAAAATATGCGCCATAACCACAACCATTTTTTTGCCTTCGGCTGCGCCCAGTTCCCTTCGCAGTTCCTCGGCCGCCGGGGTGCGCTTGGCAGAGCTATAAGCGCGGATGAGGTCATGTTGAATCTCGCGGCCGGAGGTGCGCGCATTAAGCGCACTGCGGGCGGCATCCTGGACGGCGGGATCGGTGTCGAACGCCTGCACCAGCGAGGCATCCGCCGTGCGGCAATGGTCTTCATAATCCTGGCGGGTTCGATAGATGTGCGCCGACATGCCGTTCAGGTCAATGGCACAGAGCGAGGGGATGCCCCGCTGCTTGAGGATTTCAAACGTAATGCCCTGGCGATACGTGTTGTCGCCCAGAATGGCGAAGCTGCACTGTATTCGATCGAGGAGCCGCTTGACGCCGAAGTAGTAGGCCAGTTCGACCGCGGCCTCAAACCGGATACGCATGGAGAGCACTCCAAGCCGGGGCAACCCGTGGCGGCGCAAAAGATGATCGTAAATATGCCTGCCGATCGGGTGGGAATCGATCTTTAGCCTGACCAGCCGCTGCCCGCTGACAAGGTGGCGAAAGCAGCGCAATACCCCGGCAGGATGACGCAGGCAGCCGGAGAGCATGGTTCCGAAGGTACTGGCAATGTGCGGAATTGCAAAACTGCGAATGATCCGTCCTTCGTTCCCGCGGCCAAATCGCGTTGCCACCACCAGCGGCTTGAGGTTTTTTATTTCGGCGATCGCCACGGCTATCCGCAGGACGGCATTCAGCGCCACCTCTTCGCCGCAGGCGGGGTCCACGTAAAGCGAGCCCTGGCCTTGACCGATTCGAGCGAGTCTAGGCGCGAAGAACTTCCGATTCGCCTTGAGGTACTTGTCGAAGAGTACGGATGTCATTGGTAGGTCTGCTTTTGTTGGAGTGTTGGATTCATGAATCGGAGTTTCAACTGGCAGTTACGCTGGGCACGGCGGCGACAGAAGAACGGGATTGCCGCAAATCGGAAACATGCCGTACGCCGTTGTAAACAAGATAGGAGAGGTTCGCCGCCGCGCAGTAGGCGAGATACCCGTCCAGAAGACTGGAGCGCCAGGCCGTCGCGGTGATGAAGACGAGGATGTTGGGAAAGTCAAAGGAGCCGAGAATCGAAGTGCGCAGAGTACTGGACCATGAAGCGCTCAGCGCCGTCGAAGCGTGGCCGCTTCCCGCCTTGATCAGGTCGCGATGTGCCCTGTTGAGGGTATTGCTGAAGCCCGCAGCCAGGGCGAGCGCGCCGCCGATGCCGTGACCTTCCAGCGCTAAGCCAAGACCCAGACTTATAAAGTAGAGCCCGTGAAAGACATAGTGCGCCAGATCGTCCAGATAGGCGCCTGTAGCCGACGTGGTCTGCGTGCCTCTGGCCAGTGTGCCATCGGCGCCATCCAGCAGGAAGAACAGATGGAAGAGCGCGATTGCCCAGTAGTAGCGGCCAGTCATATTGAGCGCGGCCGCGGGCAGGCCAAGCAGCATCCCGAGAATGGTGATGCCGTTGGCGGAAACGCCGCATTTGTAAAACAGCCAGGCCAAGGGCGCGCTGGTCAGCCAGGCGTGCAGCCTGAAGATCAGGAAGTGCTCTTTGACCCGGCCTGCTCTGATCTGTGAGTAGCTATATTCGGTCGTCATCGGAAGAAATCTCGGGTGGGCTGGAAGGGGTGGCGTTCTCGGCGTGCAGGCAGGGGGCGCGATCCTATGGATGCGCGATCATTCCGCCAAAATCGCGGGCGGGCGCGGTGGTTCCAGTTGTGCGGCCAATCAAGTCCAGCTCGGCATGGATGGGGCGGCGGCGCAGGTCCTCGGCCGCCCTGCTTCTATAGAAAGACATGATGCGGTTGAAATCCTCGATGAAGTCGACTTCTCCCCAGAATGCGCCCTCGATGTCCTTGGCCAGGATGGCTTGCTCGGCGGACATCGAATAGAGAACGTCTTCCCACCACATCGAATGCTTCTGCTGGCGAATAAGCTGGTCCAGGCGGGCGGTAAAGCGGGGCAGGAATTCATGGGAGAAACTGGCGCACCCCACATACTCGCCCGAGGTCTCGGCCAGCGAAAGATCCTTGCCATACTTCACGACGCGGCCATCCTCGCAGTAGAACTTGTAGTCGGCTTCCGCGCGCCGGGTGACGTCGTAGAAGAGCACCGGGCTTCTGCGCTCTTCCATGATGATGTCGAGCGCCGGCTCGGAAAGGAAGACGTCGGCATTCATCAGAATGAACGAGCCTGCGCCGCGAAGTTCGTTGCGCGCAAACCAGAGCGAGGCGATGCTGTTGGTGACGTCGTAGAAGGGATTCTCGGCGAACTTCACTCCTTTGCCGGCGAGCATCTCCCGGATCAGGTCGCCCCGGTAGCCCAGCACGATGGTGATGTCTTCTATCCCCTTCCGGTGGAGCAGATCGATGCTGTATTCGATCAGCGTGGCTTTCTCGTCCAGGCGCACGGTGCATTTTGGCCTGCCGTCGATGTGCCTGCTTATTCTGGTGCCGCGGCCCGCGGCGAGCAAAATCGCATTCATTTGGAGATCTCCTTCAAGGCGGTTGCAAGTACGTCCATATCGGATTTCGCAAGGTTTCCCATGTGGCCTACGCGGAAGACCTTGTCCCTGAGAGCGCCGCCGTTAGGCGTGACAACCAGACAAAAGCGCGACTTGAGCGTGGAGTAGATGTCGTAGGCCGATGCGCCATTGGTGGGGGTAAGCGCTGTCAGGGCGTTGGATGGAGAGTCGGGAAAAACGGCAAACGGAAGGCCGTTGATCGAGGCACGAAAGTGCATGGCCATGGCCGAACATCTGCGCGTCAACTCCGCGGCGCCAACTGCCATGATCGAATTCAATCGCTCGTGGAGTTGGAGGATGACTCCCACGGCGGGAGTAAACGGCGTCTGTCCACGCTCCGCGTCGGCAAGATAGCGGGGGAAGGCGAAATAGTGGGACCGGATCTTTCGCCGCTTTACGTCCTCAAGCGCACGTGGTCCGAGGATCAGTATCGACAGCCCGGGAGCCAGGGCGAGTGCTTTCTGCGATCCGGTCATGAACAGATCGATGCCGAGGCCGGCCATATCGATGGGATCGCAAAGGAAGGCGCTGATGGCGTCGACAATGAAGAATGTGCCACTTCGGCGGCACGCCGCGCCGAGCCGATCGAGATCGTAGAGAACGCCGGTCGAGGTCTCATGGGCATTGACGAGCAGGGCCTTGTAGTTCTCAAGTTCGAGCGCGTCGATCCGCGCAGGCTTGATGGATTGGCCGGGTTCAAGGCGGATGGCGTCATAGGGGATGCCGTGGTCCTCGCAAATATCGCAGAAGCGCTGCCCAAAACCGCCGCCGACGACAATGAGCGCGCGGTCTTCCGGGCCCAGCAGATTGAGGACGGCGGCTTCCATCGCGCCGGTTCCGGAAGCGGTGAGCAGAATCATCCTCGAGCCTGTGGGCGCCGCGGCAAGCGCGCACATCATTTTTTCGCATTCGAGCACGGTCTGCGAAAATTCTTCGGTTCTGAAATAGGGGATCTGCTGGCTCGCGATGCGCAGGCTTTCTGGATACATCTGAACAGGACCGACGGTGAAGAGCGTTTGATGCATTGGTCCTTTCTCCGTGGGTTCTCTCTTTGCTGAAGCAATCGGGTCCCGGCCGGCCTCGGCAACAGGCAGGGGCGTGGGGAGCAGGGCAACGTCCATTGCCGGCGGAACCGGCAACGGCTGCAGCGCCGCCGAAGGACCGAAATACGTTTGCACGGAGGAGTTCCTCATCAGTCCAGGGTTCAAGCGGCCAGGTCGAGCGTTTTCCGCCGGCCCAGAACTTCAAGCCAGGGCATCTTGTGGGTTCTGACGGCGACCACGATGGTCGCAATCATGCCGAACAGAAAAGACAGGAACGTGGCCCAGGCCGCGCCGATCGGGCCGAAATGCGTGACCAGCGCGTAGCCCAGGCCGATATCGAGCAGAGCGGAGGCGCAGAGGATCACCGAGTACGCACTGGAACGGTTGTCATGGAGCAGGTATCCGAGAAACAGCTTCCAGATTCCGTCGGCGCAATAGCCCATGCTGAGCAGGAAGATATAGGCACCCGCGCCAAAATACTGTTTGGGCACCATCGCGTACAGAAGGAACTGGGAGCTCAGACCGAAGACCAGCGAGAAACCAATCAGAAACAGCGAGTACAAATATGTAGCCTGAACGATCTTTCGATCCGCCGCGGGAGTTTTCTGGTTCAGGCTCTCGTAGATGAACGGGAGCCATGCCAGGCTGAACGCGGTCTCGATCATCAGAACGACCATGGCGAAGCGCGAACCGACAGCGTAGAGACCCGTGGCGCTGGGATTCACCAGATGGCTTATGATCAGCCGGTCCACCATCATCTGGGTCCAGCCGGCCAATTGCGCAACAACCAGCGGAACCGAACTCCTGAGAATCGCGCCGGAGAACTTGAGAGGCCGCATTTGAGCCACGCCGGTGCGCCTCAGCCAGACCAGCGCGACCAGAGCCGCGATCGTATAACTGATGGCGATTCCGGTAACGCGGCCCCTCCATTGCAGGCCCAGGCCCACGATGAGAAAGACGGAAAGCGCCAGTTCTCCGAGAGTGGTCGAATTGGTGAAGACGGCAAAGGCGGCAACCCGCTTCTGCAACTGAAACAGGACCTGCGTCATGGACATCACCGCCTTGGCAATAGCGGCGACCGCCGCAAGCAGGACGACCATGACGGGCACATGAAGCCACTGGCCAAGAAGCACGGTGATGGGCTGGATAACGATCACCAGACCGGTGAACAGGCCGGCGGCGCCGATGAGGCACAGGGCATTGCCCAGATAGAGGCCCCGCTCCTGTTCCTGCAGCTTGAAGTAGTCCTTGCTCAAACTCGTATTCGCCCCGAGGATGACGATGGCGGTCAGCAGCGCGGACAGGGACAGAAAGGTTTCGATGATGCCGTAATCGGCCGGTGACAAGTATCTGGTGAGGATGGGGAGCAGCAGAAAGTTTGTCAGCGCGCTGAGCGAGACCGAGGCCGTGTAGACGAAGCTGCGCCGGATCAGGCTTGAGCTGAGCAGGCGGCGGCCTTGTGTGTAAAGCGCGGCCAATCGTCCGGACTGCGCGGAGGGTGCGGTATTCAATATCATGCGGCGTGAAAACCTCAAGAGACTACGCGATCAGATTCCATTCGAGCGGCGTGCCGCGTTCGATGTTCTGGGCGGCCTTGTGGCCGATGACAGCAGACAGATACTTCGGGGGCAGGCCGTGCCCTGGACGGATGGAGCGCACGTTGCGGCGGGTGAAGGTCTCGCCCGCATGGACGTTTTCAACGGCGAACAGAGAGCGGCGAAACGCGCGGCTGGCTGCTTCCTTTGCGGTGATCTGGTAGTTCACCGCGCCCAGAGCCTTCTCTGAGGTGCGCACCGCTTCCACCATGGCTTTGAATTCATCGGACTCAAGCGAGAAGGCGCTGTCCGGACCCGGTTCAGAGCGCGACAAGGTGAAATGCTTCTCGACGATGCAGGCCCCGAGCGCGACTGCGGCAACGGGAACCGCAATGCCCAGCGTGTGATCGGAAAGCCCTGCCGGCACGCCAAAAGCCTGGGCAAGATGAGGAATGGTGCGCAGGTTCATCTCTTCGGCAGGCGCGGGATAGCAACTGGTGCATTTGAGCAGCGCCAACTGGGTTCCGCCTGCTTCGCGGAATGCCTCGACGGCGTCTTCGATTTCAGCCAGAGAAGCCATTCCGGTGGACATAATAACCGGCTTGCCGGTCAGAGCCACCCGGCGGATCAGATCGAGGTCGACGACTTCAAAGGAGGCGATCTTGTGCGCCTGCACATCCATCGCTTCCAGAAAGTCAACCGCCGAGGCGTCGAAGGGCGTCGAGAACAGATCGAGTCCCAGTTCGTCGGCGACCGCCTTCAGCTTGGGCTGCCACTCCCACGGCGTGAACGCTTCCGCGTAGAGGTCGTAGAGTTTTCTGCCGTCCCAGATGGTTCCGCCGCCAATGCGGAACTCGGGCCTGTCGCAATCGATGGTGAGCGTGTCCGGCGTGTAGGTTTGCAGCTTCACCGCATCCGCGCCGGCCGCCTTGATGGCGTGAATCAGGCGCACCGCGTGGTCGAAGTCCTGATGATGGTTCGCCGAAATTTCGGCGATCAGGTACGCCGGACGCCCAGGGCCGATCGTTCGTGCGCCGATGGTGATGTTTTTCATGAAATTTTCCAGAGCTGCGGGATTCCGCGCATGTTTCCCCGGTAAGCGCGCTTCTTGCGGGATACGGCCCGGGACTACCCTTGCTAAAACTCTCCGGCGCTGAAGATAAACTGAAGAGCGGGATCGGATGGGGCAAGTTCCACCGGAATCTGCTTGAATCCGGCGCGCTCGAAAGACCGAACCGATGCTGTATTGCCGGCCTTGACAAGGGCGCGGACCAGGTTCACCGCGGTGGCTGTAAAGAGCTGCTCAAGAGCGGCGCACAGAAGGCTCGTACCCAGCCCGTTTCCCCGATGCTCGGGCGCAACGCTGAAGTTGATTGTCCCCGTATGCTCTGACTCCAGATCAATCCGAACCTGGCCAACAGGACGCGAAGCCGCATCGCAGGCAAGATACCAGAGGTTCTCGGTTTTTCCGCACTTGCTCTGAAACCAGCGCACGTGGTCATTCCACGGAATCGGGTCCGAACAGAAGGACCAGCTTCGGGTCGCTGGATCGTTGGCCCATTGCCACAGCAAAGTACAGTCCTCTTGTGCAACGCGGCGAAGGGAGACCTTGACCGCCTGCAGCAGCCGCAGAACACGTTCCGCGCCCCTGCCGTCCACGAGATGACGAAGCCCGGCGCTCATCGTTACGCGCCGCTCCTCTGAAGCCGAATAGAGAGCGTGGATCGCAGAGGCAAGCCGTACTTTTCTGCCCTCTGTCCCTGGCTTGATCGCGATCGCCAGACCGGAACCGCCAAGCGCTTCGGCAGCAAGTTCCTGGTTGGCCGCGAACGGAACCACGACCGTGGGAAGGCCCATGAAGGCCAACTCCAGACACGTCGAGCCGCCTGCTGAAACCGCTATATCCGCCCAGGCCATCCGTTCCGGCATGTCGGGCGCATCCACTACGAGCCGCAGGTTCGATTGCGCGGCGACGTCCGCGTGCAGTTGATTGATGTGCGGGTTGCTTGCCCCGGCAACAACAACCGCCTCGACATTGTGCAAAGAAGCCAGAGCCTGCACGACTTCGCCGGTAACATTTTCCGCGTCGGCGCCGCCCATGGTGACCAGCACCCTGGTGGCGACCGGCGGAATCTCGCGCCTCCAATCGCGCCAGACCAGAAACTCGCCGCGCAGTTGAGCGTAGCGCGCGCCCAGCAGAAGCCGCGTATACGGCTCGCGCCGCGCGTAGATTTCGGCGGTCGCATGGAGGTTCTGATTCAGAATCAGATCCGCCGAATAGGATTTCGCGTGGCCGTAATCGTCCCACAGCAACAGCCGCAAGCCGGCGTCTTTGACGGCGCTCTGCCACTCTGCCCCGAATCCGTACCCATCGGCGGCAACCCAGGCCGCGCGCCGATCAAGAGCCAGCGCCGAGGTCTGCTTTGCGTCTTCGCTGCTGCCGGGCTCGACATCCAGGCGCGCAATCTCGATTCCGTGGGCGCACAGGCGGCTTTCCAACGACGGCGCGGATTCGGCCATCGCAAACAGCGCATGTCCACCGGAACGCTGCCAGGCTTCGGCCAGGGCCAGCGACCGCATCACGTGGCCGAAGCCCAGGCGCGCGCCGCCATCGGCACGGAGCAGCAGGAGATCAGACATGGCTCGGCTCGCAGGCAAAAACAGCGCGTGTTTCAAGCCAGGACCAAGAGCCTAACAATTTTGCGGCCGCTTCTCTCATGCTGTACGACGAAGCAAAGTCCAGTTCGAGTTATCCCAGGCCTTTTCCATACGCTTCCACAGAAAGCCCCACTTCACAGGCTCGAACCCTTGCGTCGAATCGAGGAATTCGCCTGCAAAGTCGCGCTTGAATAGCTTTCCTGAATTGCCGCGATACTCGATCTCAGTCGGGGTAGGGTTGAAGTATTCGTTGATGAGGACATACTTCCTGGCGAGCGCGGCCATCTTCGCATAGATATTCGGCAGGCTGTCGGGATTGAGGTGAATCAAGACTCCGCATGTAAAGACCAGATCAAAGGTCTGTTGCGGCTCAAAGTCCTGAATTGCTGAATGAATGGCGGTAATCCCGGCAATCGAAGAGAGTTGCTGAAAGGCGGCTGGGTTCAGTTCGACGCCCGCAGCGCGAAGCGAAGGCGCGATGCTCCGGAGAGCGATTAAATTGTGCCCCTTATTCGCACCGAGTTCGCAAACCGACTCGACTCCTGAAGTTGCGCGCAGGACCTCTTTGAAGAAAGGCGCGCGATCCTCAGACAAAATTTCGTTTCTCGCTGTGTAGGCATCGCCGAATTCGCCCGCCCAGAAGGTCTCTTGTTCCGTTGGTTGCCGCATGTTGTTATCCTCCAAACTCTAGTGTGGTGTCTCTGAAATCCATGGTAGAAGTCAGGGTTGGGCGGACGCCGTCCTCCGGCTTTCCGCGAACCCTTCAAATCGTCCAGAATCGGGCGTGAAGGCTGCGCGGGAGAACTACATCACCTCGTCACCCTCCAGTTGAGCGTTACCGCTCCCGGCGTGATAGCCGAAGCGTTCCAGTTGCACACGTCGAAGTTGACGTATCCGCTTGTGGGATAGGCTTCAATGGCAAGGCCGCCGCTGGGCCCCGGCGTGTAGCCTATGACCGCTTTAATCGATTCATTTGGCGTAAACTCAATCACATTCGTGGTTGCAACATTCGCCGCCGTCACCGAGTTGACGCTGCCAGCCGTGACAGCCTGGCAAGCGCCAGAGTTTATCGGTGACGTGGCAAGCGAAAGACTGCCGCTGGCAACGGTTTGAGGGACTGTCGTCGCTCCGGCAGGGAACGTCAGACCGCCATTTCCTGTGCCGCCTTGCGCGGCAGGGAGGGCTGATGACATGCTGATACTTCCAGGTATAACAACAGTGTCCACCGAGCGCCCCAACGTCACCGTATTATCTGTGGTCCCATTGGCCCCGGCACCAATCACAGTACGGTAAGATGCTGATGCGGAGTTTACGTCTGCTCCTAGTCCAAGAGCTGAATTGTTTGACCCCGTAGACAGCGCAAGAAGAGTGTTGGGGCCAACCGAAACGTTATAGTAACCGGCGGTGATGTTCTCCTGGGCCTGATAGCCTATCGCCACATTGGCAATGGCGGTCGTGGCGTTGTGCATTGCGTCGAGCCCAATCGCATCATTGTGGCTTCCACTCGTCAAGCTAAAGAGCGCACCGAACCCAAATGCGTCGTTTCCAACGCCAGTCGTGCCCGCAGCTTGAGACCCCATTGCAGTGGCACCGAAGCATGAATTCTCTGATCCTGCTAACGTAATGGATATTCCGCAGTCGCTGCCGACAGCTGTGTTGCCCTGTCCGGTGCTGGCTGGCGGCGGGAACCCCCCAGGGCCTTGCAGTGCGGCAGCTCCGATAGCTACGTTATTTTGGCCGGTGGTATTGTCCCGTAGGGCATCGCCACCTATCGCGATATTTGAAGATCCAGTCGTGTTGTACTGGAGCGCCCATGGCCCAATAACCGTATTGTCAGCACCGGTCTGATTTGAGCTACCGGCATAGGACCCTATAACAATGTTCATAAAGCCACTGGTATTAGCTGCCAGGGCATCATATCCAATGCCGACATTCCACCTCCCCGAGACGTTAGATATCCCCGAGCCCATGCCAAGAAACAGATTGTTTAACGAAGCCAAAGTTGGCAGAACTGTAAGGGCTTGCGCTCCTGTGTGATCTAGCATCGTCCAAGGCGCGCTCGGAATTGTTCCGGCGATCTGTGTGACGGAGATAGGGCCAATCGTGCCATCAAAATTCCCCACTGGGGTGATGATCAATGGGCCAGAGGTTGTTACTGTGGGTGTAAATGTATAGACATTGCCGTAATAGTCTTGCCAGTTCGAGTTCAAATATTGAGTATCCGCAACGCCGCCAATACTCACCGTAACATCACCATTAGTGGTGCTGGTCAGGGAAAGACCGATGGATACCTGATATGTTTGCCCCGCCGTCAGGGAGGGAGAATTTTGCAAGGTGCCGGTACAGGGCACAGTGGACGTGCCGCAGGTAAAGGTTGCCGCAGCCCCTGACCCTGTTTGGGTCCACCCGTTCAAGGTCCAACTGCCAGATAGCACATTACCAAGAAGGGCGGAATCCTGAAATTGTGTGCTCTGCACTGTTACGCCACTATTTTGACCTGATGCTGGGGCTTTCCAGAAAAGAAGAGCGGCCATAGTTAAAACAGCCGTGGGGAACCTCATCCGGAAGTTGTAGGCCAACCCTCGATCTGCACGGACCTGATTCTCGACATCATCTCTCGTTACGCTCTGCACGATCACGATTCACCCCCTAGGTTATGTCACAAGTTATTGGGACAGGAGACTATAAGAGCCTCGATCCTTTCGAATCCAGCCGCCCCCGGTATGCTTCGAAAAGCCGCTCGGCCATCTCCCAGTCCTCGGGGGTATCGATGTCCTGCACCTGATGACGGGGCAGGACGACCGGGTAAGAGTGCGCGGAGAATACCCCTGCATTGCTGAGAAACGCGTCCTTGCGGCCCCAGTAGAACTGTCCGGCATCGTGCCAGGCCTGCGGCAGATCCTGCGAGCGGGCCAGTTCATGCTCGGGCCAGAACATCGATACAGCGCCGTCTGGGTTGATCTTCAACGAGCGGAAGATCGGAAATGCAAACGAGGTGACGCCAAAGGTGAATGCGGCGTCCGGATGCGCTTCCAGCAGATCGAAACCCTCGCAGAGAAAACGCGCTTGCAGAAACGGAGCCGTGGCGGAGACGCAGCAAGCCAGGCGCACCGGACCGCGATGTTCCTCCGTCCAGCCAATGGCGTGGGCGATGACGGGCAGGATCGGCGTGTGATCGTTCGCCAGTTCGGACGGACGCCGGAAAGGCGCTTCGGCGCCGTTGGCCTCGGCCAACGCCGCGATCTCCTCGTCGTCAGTGGAAACCAGAATCGCATCGAACAATCCCGATGCGCGCGCCGCTTCGATCGACCAGACGAGCATCGGCTTGCCGCAGAACATCTTGATGTTCTTGCGCGGGATGCGCTTGCTGCCGCCGCGAGCCGGGATGATTGCGATTGCGTTCATCATTCGCCACGCTCCGCCAGTGCTTCGACCCCCAGTTCCTGGACAGCGCCGATCACACGGTCAACCTCGGCATCGCTCATGGCGGGATAGAGCGGCAGGCTCAGGGCATGTTTATAAAAGTTCTCCGCCACCGGGCACTTGCCGCGACCGTAGCCATAGGTGCTCCGGTACCAGGGCTGCAGATGAACCGGGATGTAAAGCACCTGCGTGTTGACGCCTTTGCCGCGCAGCTCGTCCATGACCTGGGTGCGTGTTCGGCCGAGCGCGTCGAAATCGATCTGCAGCGTATAGAGGTGCCAGGAGATGTGCTTGCCGCTTGCCGGAGCGCGAACGGCCGGGCGCACGATCCACGGAATCCCGGCGAAAGCCTGGTTATAGCGGGCGACAATCACGCGGCGGCGTTCGACGAAGGCCTCGAGCCGCGCGAGCTGCGAGATGCCCAGCGCGCACTGGATGTCGGTAATCCGGTAGTTATGCCCCAGCTCCTGCATCTCGTGATACCAGGGCCCGCGTTCGCTCAGCGCGGCGTCGTCCTCGGCGCCCAGCCCTAGAAAGTTAAGGCGCTCGACTCCATGAGCGCGCAGGCGGCGCGCGTGTGCGGCCCAGGCGTCGTTATCGGTGACAAGCATTCCGCCTTCGCCCGTGGTCATGGTCTTGACAGGGTGAAAGCTGAACACGGTCATGTCGGCCCACGGGTGGCCGCCCAGCTTCCAAAGCCGTCCGCCATACTCGAAGGCGCCGCCGACGGCGTGGCAGGCATCTTCGATAACCACCGCTCCGCGCTGCTGCGCAATCTGGTAGAGGAGCGGCATGTCGCAGGGCTGGCCGGCGTAATCGACGGCCACCACGGCCTTCGCGCCGCCGCCCCACGCCGCTTTGAGCGCAGCGGGGCTGAGGTTGTAGGAGACCGGATCGATGTCGGCAAAGTCCGGCGTCGCGCCGGCAAACGCGGCGCAATTGGCCGAGGCGAGAAAGGTGTTCGGCGTTGTCAGCACGCGATCGCCCGGGCCGACACCGGCGACAAGCATGGCGACATGGAGCGCCGAGGTGGCGCTGTTCATCGCGACGGCGTGCCTGGCTCCGACTATCGCGGCAAAGCGGCTCTCGAATTCTTCGACCCTGGGCCCGCAGGTCAGCCAGTCCGAGCGCAGCACGGCGACGACGGCCTGGATGTCCTCTTCGCTGATCGACTGCCTTCCGTAAGGCAGTGGGGCTGCGACCGCTTCAGGCATGGACTGCAACTTCAGCATGGCGCGGCTCTTCCTCGGCCATCTCGCGGATTTCGTCCAGAGAGAGCCATATAGGGTTGTTGTCGCTTGTGTATTTGAAGCCTTCGGGCAGGGCGCGGCCCGCGACCCAGTTTCCGTTCGCCCACCAGCGGAAGGCGGGGCGGATGACGAACATGGAATCGAGTTCGACCGCGTGCCGGGCCTCGTCTTCAGAGAGCAGCACCTCATGCAGCTTTTCGCCGGGCCGGATGCCGATCTCGTCAATGCTGCATCCGGGCGCAATCGCGCTGGTCAGATCGATCATGTTCATGCTCGGGATCTTGGGAACAAAAACTTCTCCGCCGTGCATCTGCTCGATGCAGCGGATGACGAAGCGGACGCCCTGGTCGAGAGTGATCCAGAAGCGGGTCATGCGGGCATCGGTCACCGTGACCCGGCCGCTCTTGCGCTGCTCGCGAAACAGCGGAATCACGCTGCCCCGGCTTCCAACCACGTTGCCGTAGCGCACGCAACTGAAGCGGCTGGGACCGTCGCCGCTATACGAGTTGGCCTGCACAAACAGCTTCTCGGCCACCAGTTTGGTGGCTCCGTAGAGATTGGCGGGGCCGACGGCCTTGTCCGTGCTCAGCGCGAGAATCTTCTTGACGCCGGTGTCGAGCGCGGCGTCGATGATGTTTTTGGCTCCGTTGATGTTGGTGGCCACCGCTTCCAGTGGGTTGTACTCGCAGGCCGGAACCTGCTTGAGGGCCGCGGCGTGCACGACGACGTCCACGCCGTTCATCGCGCGCACCAGGCGGTCGTGATCGCGCACGTCGCCGATGAAGTAGCGGAGCGATTCGTGATCGAAGCCGGCCACGCGCATTTCATGTTGCTTCAGCTCATCGCGGCTGAAGATGATGAGCTTCTTGGGATGGAACTCTTTCAGCATGGTTTGCGCGAATTTCTTGCCGAAAGAACCCGTTCCGCCGGTGACGAGAATTGTCAGATCAGACCATGGCATAGGCGTGTCTACTCTTTTCTGAAGTTGAAATGTGAGGGTGCCGCCCGCGTGTAGCTGGCGCGAAAGGCTGGTTTATCTGTCGTCACGGAACCTTATTGGGGTTCCGGATGGAGAGGGGGGAGACTGCACATTGCCGAATTCGGCCAGAGCAACCCTCCGCGAAGCTGTCATGCCTGCGCGGGTTTTCAGGATCGATACGCGCTCTTCAATTTGGCGAGCGCGTTGACAATGTCCGGAGCCGATTTGAGTACGTTCTTCCACCACACGATCCGCACCAGAACGCAGGAGGCGATAAAGCCGGCAATCATGAAAGTCAACACGATCATCAGTCGCTTCGGCGAAGATTTCCGGTCCGGGGCGATGGCCGGCTCCACGACCTGAATGACGGCCGCATCCTTGGCTTCATCCAGCTTTGCGGCGTCTAATTGCTTCAGTAGCATGTCGTAGAGCGCTTGCCGGTATTGCAGTTCGTGCTGGGCGCGCAGATACTCCAGGCCGGCGCTGGGAACATTCTCGAGCCCAAGACCGGCAATTCCCTGCCCGCCGTTGCGCTGCTCCATGCGCGCCTGCTCGGCCTGAAGCGTACTCAATTGGCTCTCAGCCAATTGCAGATCGGGGTTCTTCTCCGTCGAGTAGGAACGCAGCCCCTGCACGTCGACCTGCTTGGCAGCGATCTGCGCGCGCAGGTCCGCAAGGCCTTCAATCATGGCCTTGGCCTGGGCGTCCAACTGCACCAGGCCCTTGTTCTGTTGAACCTGCTGGAACGCGAGTTCGGCGTAGACCAGGGAGTCCTTGGCCTGCCTCAACTGCTCCTCGTAGAAGAGGCGGCGTTGCGAGGCCTCCGTCACCGCCAGAGTCTTGGTGAGAATGCGCAGTTGGCTGGTATACGCGTTGGCTATCTCGGCAGCACGCTGCCTATCTCTGTCGGTCACGGTGATGGAGAGAAAGCCGCTCTTCTCCGAGGTCATCTGGGTACTGGCCGCCAGCGTTTTGCGGGCAGCGGTCATGTCCACCGTCTTGTACGCGCCCTGAAGTCCAAACTGCTGGATGAGCGCGTCGGCGATGGACCGTGAACCGAGCAAGCCGATGTAGACGTCATTGGGGTTCTTCAGCCCAAATCCGCTGCCGGCCGCCGCGGCCAGAGAACCGGCCCCCGAGTTTGCCAGTTGCGTCATCAACATCGCCGCCGATGACTGTGTCTGCTGCGGCGTCATGATCTTGGTCGTCGCCGTATAGAGCGCCGGAAGCGCGAGGCAGTAAAGCAAGCCGAGCAGCATGGCGGCTCCCGTCACTATCCCGATCAGGCGTCGATGCTCGACGAGCTGCGCCAGGGCCTCGATCAGGGTGACTTCAAAGCCCGAGCTCAGATCCGCTGAAGCGGAAGCCGTGCTTGCGCCGGGTGCGGGCTGGCTCATGGATGAATCCGTTTCGGTCATTGTCAGCGCCTTTACTTGACCACGCTGAGCGCGGCCGCGGTGAGGGCCAGTTGCGAAGCGAACTGGGTGGTTTGCAGGAACTCGCTCATCCTGGAGGAGACGCGGAGTTTCTCCGGCACAACAATTGCGTCTCCGGGGAGAAGTCTCAAATTCTGATAGCTGCCATGCGTATGAAGATTGCGGGACTGGCGGCTGACGACCGTTCCGTCCGCCCGGATCACGAAGATCCTTTTTTCGTCCGCATCGCGCGTGGCGCCGCCGGCGTCGTTGAGATATTTCGAAAGCCGCTCTGCGGCCTGATAGCGGAAGGCATTGGCGTTATAAACCGCGCCGGCTACCTGGACGGTGCTGAGCCGCGGCGGAATGTAAAAGGCATCCCCATCCTCGAGAGGAAAGTCCGGGATGTCCGCTGTGGCTTCTGCTTCAGGCTTCATGTCCAGGACGACCCGTCCCGTGGGCTTGATCGATGTGATGCGGGCCAGAGCAGCCTGCTGCATGGCGAGCTGCGCCTGCTGATCCGCGCCGCTCTGTCCAGCCTGCGGCGTTGCGTTCGAGTACTTGCTGATCAATTCGCTTTGCATCTGATCGGCCGACTGCCGCAACTGCGCTTCCTGGGCCTTGCGCGTGGAGACGCGCGTGAAGAGCGAGGCGTAGAGATAGGAGTGCTGCGTCAAACCCCCTGCTCTTGTCACAACATCGCGCAAGGTGTCGCCGGGATTGACGCGGTAGATGCCCGGCGCGTTGACCTCTCCGCCCACGCGGACAAAGGCCGCGTGCTTTTCCATCGGCAATTCAAGATCGGCCCGCGAGAAGATCGTCACCACGTCTCCAGGCTTCAAGAGCTGATTGTCGGCCGACGCCGGATTGTCGATGGCGCTGGCGAGGCGGAACGGGATCAGCTGCGTACTTAGATCGTGTTCGTCTAGCCGCTCAATCAGCGCGTATTCCCAATTGATCTCGGCGCTATTCTGACCAATGGCGGCCACGGTTCTCGAACCTGCCGCTTCAAGTTGACTGGTGCGCGGGTTGCCCAGAGCATCGGTCTGCTGGTTGCCCGCGGCATCCGTGCGCGGATCTTCAGATGCGCCCGTACTTCGGCTGCCCGCTGCATCCGTGCGCGGATTGCCCGACGAATCTGTATTCGTGTTGCCAAACGCATCCGCTAATGAATTGCCAAGTCCATCCGCGGTTCTGATGGCAAAGGGACGATCGGACCCTGGCTCAACCAGGTGGTTCTGCTTGTTCCAGTAGTCGCGCGTAATCAGGAACGCGCGGGAAGGAATCAGCTCCGAGACGCGCATCCCTTCCTTCCATGCGTAGAGACCGGGTTCCGCGACACTGCCGCGAAGGGTGATTGCGTTGGCAAACTTCGGCGAAAGCGGGAAGACTCTCAGCAGGTCTCCGTCCTTCACCGGACACGCCCGTCCCTGCGCATCCAGCGCGAACTCCTCGACCGTACGGCTGCTGTGGCTTTCAATCCGCTGGAGCACGGCACGCTCGGCGTCGGCCAGGCTTGTCATGCCCCCGGCGTCCTGGATAGCGGCTCCAACCGTGGTGTCGGCTTTCATCTCGTAGATGCCGGGCTGGTTCACGTCGCCGCTGATGGCGATCTGCGGGCCAATCGTAGGGATGAAGAGGACATCGCCGGGTAGCAAGCGGACATCGCGCGATTTGTCGCCTCTCTGAATCAGGTCGTAAAGATCGAACTCGCTCGCGGTCTTGCCTTCGCGGCGCAGTTGAATGCGGCGCATGGTCCCGGTTGCCGAGGGGCCGCCAGAGGTAAACAGCGCATCCACCAGCGTGCTCAGGGAGCTGACCGTATAGGCGCCTGGTTGCCGGGCATCCCCCAGCACAAAGATCTGAATGGAGCGAAGCTGACCCAGGGCAACATTGAGTTCGAAGTCCTTGTAAATCGAGCTGATGGACGAACGCAGATATCCTTCCAACTGCGCATAGCGCAGGCCGGCCACCGTCAGTGCCCCCACCCTGGGCAGATTGATCTGGCCGTTTCTGTCTACCGTCACGCGTGCGTCGAAGTCGACCTTTCCCCAGACGCGTATCAGCAGTTGGTCCCCGGGGCCGAGTACATAATCGGCGGGCACCGGCACATTTTCGACAGGCGCGAACGTCGATGGAACCTGGTCGAACAGTTGACGGCCATAGACGGGAAGCCGGTGTCCGACCGCATCCTCGGCGTACCGCTCGAACTCGGACCTTGTGGCGAGCGGTCCGATAATCCTCGCCGTGGTTGGCGCCAAGGTGCGCTGCTCGTCTGGCAAGCCGGCCGGAGTTTCCAGTTCCTTTGCGCCAGGGGCCGGGTATTGGCCATCTTGAGCATGCCTCTGCACGGTAGATTGCCCGGCGCCTGAAACTGGCGCTTGGGGGCTTTGGGCACCGGACTGAGGCGCCCCCACCGGAGTGGTAAAGACAGACTGACCCGCGCACAGCGCGCAGGATAGAAGGAGCGCCAAGAAGTATTTTGCATGCATAATATCTTGAAATTTCCTTTGATTTCGATGAATCCAGCGCGAGACAAACCAATGCCGGAGTACAGTTCCGGATCGATCCGCTGGATATCGAAAAAAAACGATGTGGAGTGCAGATGCGAAGAACAACACCTAGGGAACCTCTGCGCAGGTGCGTGATTTTGTAGCGACGGCGCGACTTCCGATGATTTCTTGATTTTGAATCAGCTTTTGTCGGAAGAATGTGGGTTTCTGGTTGTCTGTTTGGCCTCGT
>Ga0181535_10000911_pt1 | contig 40906 bp, 26 predicted proteins | sample PEATcosm2014_Bin_44_FD_119774 | JGI IMG/M metagenome (GOLD analysis project Ga0181535, IMG submission 119774) | Peatland microbial communities from MTU Mesocosm Facility, Houghton, MI, USA - PEATcosm2014_Bin17_30_metaG | ecosystem: Environmental > Terrestrial > Soil > Wetlands > Peat | place... | reverse complement strand
GTCCGCCTGGACGACCTCGCCGACCTGGAGGGAGTGGTCCGCCGCTGTCGCCGCCTGCTCGACCTCGACTCTGACCCGGATGCCGTCGCCTCCGGGCTCGGCCGTGACCCGCTGCTCGGCCGGCTGGTCGCCGCTCTGCCGGGGATGCGGGTCCCGGGCAGCGCTGAGCCGTTCGAGACCGCGGTCCGGGCCGTCCTGGGCCAGCAGGTCTCGGTCGCTGCCGCCCGCACCTTGGCCGCCCGGCTGGTCGCGCGCCATGGCGACCCGCTCCCCTTCCCGGTCGGCGGTGTCACCCATCTCTTCCCCTCGCCGGAGCGCCTCGCCGGAGCCGACCTCGACGGGCTCGGGCTGACCGGCCGGCGTATCTCGTCCGTCCGCGCCCTGGGCCGTGCCGTGGCGGCGGGTGACCTGGACCTCGCCGGAGCGGATCCGGACCGGCTCGACGCGATCCTGGGCGGCCTGCCCGGCTTCGGTCCCTGGACCCGCGCCTACATCGCGATGCGCGTCCGCGGTGACCCCGATGCCATCCCGCTTGGCGACCTCGGGCTGCGGCGGGCACTGGAGCGGCTCGGGGAAACAGCAGATGCTGCCAGCCTGGCACGGCGCGCGGAGCTCTGGCGACCCTGGCGCGCCTACGCTGCGCTCCACCTCTGGAACACCCTCGCCCCCGCCGCTGAAGGCGCCGGCGGCGCCCCCGCCCCCGACCCGCTCGACCCACTGGAGACCACGCCATGACCTACGACGCCGTGACCGTCCGCACGCCGTTCGGCGCCTTCACCGCTATCGCGGACGACGGCACCGTCGTCAGCAGCGGGTTCACCGCCGGTGCGGATGAGCTTCGGGACCGCCTCCCCGACCCGCGCAGGGAGATCAGGGTTCGCACCGACCTCGGCCCGATCTCGTCGGCGCTGGGCGCGTACTTCACGGGGGCCGACGTCACCGCCCTGGACGGGCTCCCGGTGCGGATGGAGGGCAGCCCGGCGATGCGCCGCCTCTGGGACGCGCTGCGCCGAATCCCCGCCGGAGAGGTTCGCAGTTACGCGCAGCTGGGGGGCGACCGCCGATATGCACGGGCCGCCGGCTCCGCGTGTGCCCGCAACCCCGTCCCGCTCATCGTCCCCTGCCATCGGGTGGTGCGCACCGATGGCTCGCTCGGAGGTTTCGGCTGGGGACTTCCGCTCAAACGGTGGCTTCTCGACCACGAGGCGGCCGCGCTGGGGCGGCGCCCCGAGGTCATCTAAGCCGGCTGATCTCCGTCACCAGACGCCGGGGATGAGCCGGGCCCGCCCGGCGGCCCACGCGCGCCACTGCGGGAATGACTTGCTCAGGAGACTCTCCTCGTAGTGGATCCGAGTCACCTGGAGGCCGCAGAAGACCGCGATCAGGGCGATCATGGCGAGACGGGCGTCGGAGATCACCATCGCCAGCGCCGACAGGATCTCGCAGACGTAGAGGGGGTGGCGAACCAGGCGGTAGGGGCCTCCGGTCACCAGGCGTCTCGCCGTCGGGAAGATGCCGAAGGAGAGGCGGAGCGTCAGCAGGCCCCAGACGGCACCGGCCGTGGCGACCACCAGGACCATCGTGCAGACGGTCGCCATCCAGGCGGGAACGGAGAAGACCAGCATGCCGCCGGCGACACTGGTGGCGGAGAGGAGCAGGATCGCGGTTCCAAGGAAGGCGACCACCCGGGGCAGGATCCGGCTGTCCGCGGACTGCGGCTTGGGCCGGATGACGAAGAGGACGACCGGGATCAGGCAGAAGGCGGCGAACAGGGACTCCCGGACCGGTCCGCCCACCACCGTCAGCCAGTTCACCTGGGAGAGGTGGGTGGCCATGATGTGCACGACCACCTCGTACCCGAGGATCGCGTAGAGCACGGCGGGGACGATCCGTCCCATCAGCAGGTAGCGGAGGTCGGAGAAGGCCCCGCCTGGGTGTCCAAGCGTGACTCCCGGGAGGGCCAGTGGGGCAGCCGGGGGGCGGCCCGCGCGAGCGGCGTCGAACGCTCTCACGCCGGCAGTATCTGGCAGGCGCTTCCCCGCCAAACTCCGGCAACCAACCCGTGACGCTCTTCGCCCGGGGACGTTGCAGCGATCACCGGGGATCAGCACCGAGCTGATCCGTGCCGCCACCGGCCCCCTCCAGGCTGCGGAGGGTCAGCCTCCTTCCCCGCCGGGCGGCGACCACGATCGCGGCGATCAGCAGAGCGTTACCGAGGATCAGGAATACGATGATCTGGGGTCCGTTCCCCATGCGGATGCCGGAGACCAGCGAGATGAGGTCGATCGGTGGCACCGCCGACGTGTCGAAACGCGTGGGATTCACGGCACCCGAGGCGGAGACGCCACTTGGTCGGTTGGGTGGGGTGGCCGTCACCGGCGCGACGATCACCGCAGCCGGCGCGCGCGAGGTCGCCGTGCTCTTCGGCGACGGGGTGGCGGTTGGCGTGGCGGACGCGGCCGGAGTCGCGCCGGGCCTGGGCGTGGACGTCGGCAGCGGGGTCGAGGTGGGCTGTGCCGTGGGCGTGGGCTGTGCCGTGGCCGTCGGCTTCGGAGTGGAGGTCGGCTTCGGGGTCGGGGTCGGCTTCGGGGTGGCGGTCGGCTGTGGGGTGGGGGTCGGAGTCCCTGAAGCGGTGACGGTCTCCGCGGTGGAGCCCGATGAAGCCGCGAAGTTCCCATCGCCGGAGTAGCTGGCGGCGATGGTCTGGGTGCCGGCCGCGAGGGTGGAGAGGGTCACCGACGCCTGTCCGAGGCTGTCGACGGTCACCACGTGGGGATTGGCCCCGTTCACGGTGAAGGTGATCGTGCCGGTGGGGGTGAGGCTGGAGGAGGGGTGATTGACCGTCGCCGTGACGATGACGGCCTGGCCCTGGGGAGAGGGATTGAGGGAGGTGGCCACGCCCAACGTCGTCGCGGCCGCCACCTGCGTGACCGTGACCGAGGCCGACGACGAGGAGGTCGCGGACGTATACCAGACTGCGGCCGTGCCGTCGGGGAGGTACTCGGCCGTGATCGACGGATAGCTGCCCGCGCTGAGAACGACGGGAAGACTGGCAAGCGCGTCATTGGTGGTGGCGACCTGCGTGGTCGGCGCGCTCCCGAGGAGTGCCGTTCCCTGGAGGAAGTCCACCGTCCCGCTCGGGTAGGGAGCACCGCTCAGCCCGTCGATGGTCGAGACGAGGGTCACGCTCTGCCCCTGGTTCACCGAGCTGGGTGCCGCCCCGACGGTGACCAGCTCGGGCGGCGCTGGCGCCCCCTCGGAGGCGTCGTCGCGGGCGGCAGCCGGGGCCCGCGGCGTCGTGGCGGCGGCGCGGAAGCTGTCCAGCGAGATGCCCGTGGCGCTCGGAGACAGGGCGGCCGTCGTCGCGCAGGCGGAGCTGCAGCCCGACCCCCCCTCGACGGGGAGCGCGACCGTGGCCGAGGTGGAGGGGCTGAAGTCCGCGGTGCCGGCGTATGCGGCGGACAGCTCCTGCGTCCCCCGGTGGGCAAAGCAGGTCACCAGCGTCGCCGTCCCATCACTCAGGCTCGCCGTGCCAATGCTGGAGCCGCCGGCCGAGAAGGTCACCGTTCCGGCCGGCAGCGCCCAGGGCGAGGCCAGCGTGGCGGTGAGGGTGACCTGCTGGCCGGTTGTCGCCGTCGTGGGGGAGACCGTCAGGGTCGTCGCGGTCGAGGCGGCGTCGATCGTTCCCATGACCACCCCGCTCACCGATGGCGAGAAGTTGTCGTCCCCGGCGTAGGCGGCGGTGAGGGTGTGGCTCTCGACGGCCAGCGAGGAGACGACGACCGCCGCCGTGCCGGCGGCCAGCGTCGCGGTCCCGACCGGGTACCCGCCGCTCATGAGGGTGACGGTGCCGGTCGGCACCCCGGTCCCGCCGTTGGGGAGGACCAACACCACGAAGAGGAGGGTCTCGCCGTAGGGCGCCGGGTTGATGGTGGGAATCAGGAGGGTTGTCGAACCCTGGACGGTCACCTCCTGCTCCAGCGCCACCGACGACGAGGAGGCGAAGGTCGTCGACCCCGAGTACTCGGCCGCGATGGCGTGCGTCCCGGCTCTGAGCGCCGAATCGACCAGCGCCGCCTGGCCGGTCGGCCCGAGGGCGACCGTGCCGAGGCTGTCGCCGGAATCCTTGAAGGTCACCGATCCGTCGGGGACCGCCGTCCCGCTCGCGGGGATCACGGTCGCCGTGAGGATCAGCTGATCGCCGTAGGCGACCGGGTTCTCGGAGGAGGTCAGCGTCACGGTGGTGGCGACCTCGCTGCTGCATGCGAGCCCAGCCAGAGGCACCGCAAGCGCGGCCGCAGCCGCGAGCAGCAGAGCGCCGAGCACCCACGGTCTGCGGCGTCCCGGTATTCCTCTCATCGCACTCCGAGAGTAGGGCCACCTGACGGTTGCTGAACCGTCAGCAACCTCGCGGACTGATGACATTCCTGTGATGTCGGATCAGGAAGCCACAGCTGCGTGACCCGTTGCAACGGAGCGGACACGCTCCGGTTGCGCAGCTCGGCCGCGGGCTGAATCAGCCGGTCATCAGATCGGCGTCGCTGGCCACCTGCGACTGCCGTGAAGCGGTCAGGTCGACCTGCCGCTCATCGCGCCCGGCGGGCTCGGCCGGCGGCTGGCACGGCCAGTCCAGCCGCACCTTCGTTCCCTGGCCGGGGGCGGACTCCAGCGTCACGCTGGCCCCGTGCGCCTCGGCGAGGACCTTGACCAGTGACAGTCCGATGCCCATGCCTCCGTAGGCGCGGGTACCCCCGCTGTCCGCCTGGAAGAATCGCTCGAAGACCCGTTCGTGAAGCGCGGGATCGATCCCGATCCCGGTGTCGCTCACCTCGATGGTGCATCTGCCACCGTGCGAGTTGAGGCGCGCCGAGATGGCCACGCTTCCCCCGGGATCGGTGAACTTGACCGCGTTGTCGAGCAGGCAACGGATCACCTGACGCAGACGGTCACGGTCTGCATCCACCTTGAGACGGGCCGGGATGTCGACCGTCAGATTCACGGGGAGGCCGTGAGGGAACCGTCGTGCGACCTCGCCCACAGCATCGTCGACAGTCGCGGCCAGGGCGACCCTCTTGCGGTTCATGCGCAGGTTGTCAGCGCTGACCAGGGAGAGGTCGATCATGGTCTCCAGCATCTCCGAGAGCTGGCTCGTTGCCACCTCGACGTTGTCCAGGATCGCGAGCTTCTGGTGGTCGTCCGCCTCAGACCAGACCATGCGGATCAGCTCCAGGTGCCCCACGATGGCGGTCAGCGGGGTGCGCAACTCGTGCTGGGCGGTGGCGAGGAAGTCGGACTTCATCTCATCCAGCTCCCGCAGTCTGCGCACTGTCTCCCGCTCCTGCTCAAAGAGCCGCGTGTTCTCCACGGCGATCGCCGCATTGCTGGCGAGTGCGGAGAGCGCTCGCGCATCGGCGTCGGAGACGCTGTCCGGGCCAGTCACCGCGATCGCTCCGGTGACTCTCTGCCGGTAGAGCATGGGCACGACCAGCGTCATCTGCGATCCCGCCTGGTCGCCCGGCGCGGGGTCGCCGCGGCTGCGGGTGAGCCGCGCGGGGCGCCCCTCCAGCACGTCGGCCATCACCGCTGGAGCCAGATCAAACTCCCCCGTCCCGCCCGTGCTGCCGGCACCGTCGTCGACGGTGGTGGAGTCGCTCGCCGCGTGACTCCTGGCGCTGACCACGAGCTGGTCGCCCACGCGTGCGAGGAGCGCGGCCTCGGCACGTGGGCCGGCCAGGGAGGCGGCCGCGGCACATACCGCGCCCTCCAGGCTTGACATGCCGGTGGTGGTGGTGGTGAGTGCCCGGGATACCTCGTCCAGGCGCGACACGGCGGCGTCGACGTGGTGGATGTTGGTCTCGATCTGGCTCCGCATCTGGTTGACCTGCCGCGCCAGCACGCCCAGCTCGTCGCGCGACCGCACCGGGATGTCGGAGCTGTAGTCGCCCCCGGCGATGCGCGCGACGCCGGCGGAGAGCTGCGCCACCGGGCGCCTGACGAAGCGGTTCACGAAGAGCAGCACCAGCAGCCAGGTGGCGAGCAGGGCGGTGAGCGCCAGCCACACCACGGTCAGCTCATCGGTCGTCTGGTCACCGAGGAAGAGTGAGATCGGGGTCTCGACGCCCACGTAGAGGACGGGGGGACCGCTGTTGGGATTCATTCCCTCCAGGGCGAGGGCGTTGTCACCCGAGACCGGGACCGTGGAGAAGCCCGCGAAGCTGCCCGACGACCGGCCGAGATCGGCCTTGATGGAGGACGGCAGAGCCTCCGCCGTCAGGGCGGGGGAGGCCGGGTTTCCCGAGAGTGCGTAGAGGGATGCTCCCGGCCGGTTGGCGATGATCACTGGGGTGTACCCCTGCCCCACCGCACCGAGGAGGCGGAGCAGCTGATCGGTGAGCGGCATGCTGTAGACGACGGCGCCGAGCACCTGGGTGGACCCCGAGGCCATCACCGGGGCGGCGAAGTCATACACCGGGATCTGGGAGTTGAGGAAGTCGATGGCCTCGGCGGGACTGCCCCGCAGGGCCCCCGCCACCTCGGGGAGACCAGGGGAGAGCTCGGGCACACCGGCCAGGTCGGTGGTGGCCAGCAGAGTGCCATCGGCGTCGAACACCGCCACCGTCTCATCGGGCAGATCGGTGATGACGTTGGTCGAGCCGGTGAGGAGTTCGGTCACCGAGGCCTGCGGGTCCGCGGAGCCGAGGGCTGCCGCCATCCCGGGCAGGCCGGCGACATCCTGGGCGGCGAAGCGTGCCTGGGGGGCGGCGACCTGCTGCACCAGCTCGCGGTAGGCCTCGGCCCTGCTCTCGGCATTGGTCTCGGCCCCGGTCCGGGTCTGCTGGTCGCGGCTCACCAGCAGGAACGCGCTGATGGCGACGATGATCGCCAGGGACAGGAGGAACCCACCCAGGAGCAGGCGGGCGGCGAAGGTGATGCGGGGTCGGCGGAAGAGACGTCGACGCCCGGGCGCGGCGGGGACCATGGCGGAGGAAGCGTAGAACCGCGGCCCGGGAACCGATCAAATCGAGCGGGAATGTCGCGGGATTGTCGCAGCGCCTTGGTGACCGGAGAGCGCCGGAGAGGGTGCCGGGCCCTCCACGTCGCCGTGGTAGAGTGCGTCGCAAAGATCCACTTCAAGCAGGTCCCGTGAGGCCGGCAAGGGGATCGGAGCCGGCTGTGCCGGTGCCCTTCCGCTGCGGTCCCACGGGCAGTCGACGGAGGGCATCGCCGATGACGCCGGTCAGCACGACCCGGAGGTTGGAGCACGTCATCTCCAGCGAGCAGTTCGACCGGGAGAGCCTCGACGACATCTTTGCCCGTGCCGACAGGCTGGCCGGGCACCGCGACACCCGGCTGGCCGGACGGATCATGGCAACCCTCTTCTACGAGCCGTCGACCCGCACCCGACTCAGCTTCGAGTCAGCGATGCTCCGCCTCGGGGGGTCGGTGATGGGCACCGAGGCGGCTCGGGAGTTCTCCAGCGTCATCAAGGGCGAGACCCTGGAGGACACCATCCGGATGGTCTCCTCCTACGCCGATGTCATCGTCCTGCGCCACGACCAGGCCGGGGCCGCCGCCCGGGCGGCGGCGGTGGCGTCCGTTCCGGTCGTCAACGCGGGAGACGGCCCCGGCGAGCACCCGACCCAGGCTCTCCTCGACCTCTACACCATCCGCTGCGAGCGAGGCAGCGCGGATGGGGTTCACATCGCCTTCTGCGGTGACCTGCGCTTCGGGCGCACCGTGCACTCGCTGGTGCAGCTGCTCAGCCTCCATCCCGGAGTGCGGATGAGCTTCGTCGCCCCCGAGGTGGTCCAGGTGGGTGCCGACCTGCAGGCCCGGGTGGCCGCCGCCGGGGTCCCCTACCAGCTGACCGATCGCCTCGACGACGTGATCTCGTCCGTCGACGTCGTCTATCAGACTCGCGTCCAGAAGGAGCGCTTCACCGATCTCGCCGAATTCGAGACGGCCCGGCGGGCGATCCGCATCGACGCGGAGGTGATGCGGGCGCTGCCCCAGAACGCGATCGTCATGCATCCGCTCCCCCGGGTCGACGAGATCGCCACCGAGGTGGACACAGACCCGCGGGCCGCCTATTTCCGCCAGGCGCGCAACGGCGTCGCCGTTCGCATGGCCGTGCTGGACCTCTTGCTCGGATGACCCAGGCACAGCGCGCAGCGCGGGCGCACCCCGCGGACCCCGAGTGGGCACGGACCCGCGTGCTGGATGGCCACGCGGTCAGCAGGGTCCTGACCCGGCTCGCTCACGAGATCGTCGAGGGTCATCCGGGCGACATGGATAGGGTCGTCCTCGCCGGCATCCGGCAGGGCGGTGTCGGGGTGGCTCGCGAGCTCTGCGCCCACCTCCGGCGGATCTCCGCCCCCGAGGTGACGCTGGTGGCGGTGGATGTCAGCGGCTTCCGGGACGACCGTCCGCGTCAGCCGGGCCTGGACGGTGCCTGGCAGGGGATCCCGCCGCCTGCCGGCGAAACCCGTCCCGCCCCCTCGCCTGAGGGAGCCGTCGTCATCCTCGTCGACGATGTGATCCAGACCGGCAGGACCATGCGTGCTGCTTTCGACGTCGTCTCGTCGCGGGGACGGCCAGCCTCCATCGAGATGGCCGTGCTGGTGGATCGGGGTGGTCGCGAGGTTCCGGTGCGACCGACCTACGTCGGGAAGAATCTTCCCGTGACCGCCCGGGAGTGGGTCGAGATCAAGCTCGGCCCGGAGCCGGACGGGGGCGGGATCTTCCTGGTGCCCCGCTCATGAACTGCATTCTTCGCGGCGTCCGGGTCATCGATCCGCTCGCCCGCCGGGACGCAGCCGGCCAGGACGTCTGGCTCAGCGAGGGCCGGATCGTCGCCATCTACAAGCACATGGGTGAGGGCACCCTGCCGGTCATCGACCTCACGCCGCCCCCGGGGGGCACCCCGGTCATCCTCTGTCCCGGCTTCATCGACCTCCACACCCACCTCCGGGAACCGGGTGACGAGGGCGCCGAGACCATCCACAGTGGTTCTCAGGCGGCCGCGGCCGGGGGCTTCACCCAGATCATGGCGATGGCCAACACTGCGCCGCCGATCGACAGCCCCGACCGCGTCAAGGAGGCCACGTTTCGGGCGGTGGCAGCCTCGGTCCAGGTGCTGACCGGCTGCGCTCTCACCAAGGGGCTCAAGGGGGAGGAGCTGGTCGAGATGGAGGCCTGCGCCGCCGCCGGGGCCGCGGCTTTCAGCGACGACGGCCACAACGGCTTCTCCCCTCGCCTGCTCAGCGAGGCGATCGGGCGTGCCGCGTCTCTCGGCCGTCCCGTGATGATCCATCCGGAGGATGAGGAGATCCTCGCCCAGGTCAACCGGGTGCAGGGGCCGGTGCAGCGCTGCGCGCTGCGCCCGGTGGAGGCCGAGACCCGCGCCGTCGACTACGCGCTGCGGGCTCTGGCCCACGCCGGGAAGGGACACGTTCACCTCCAGCACGTCTCGTCGGCGGCTGGTGTGGAGATGATCCGGCGGGCCAAGGAGGGGGGAGCCAACGTGACCGCCGAGGCGACCCCTCATCACCTCGGGATGTGGCTCCCCTTCGCGACCGAACCGGAGCCGGCCGGCCTGCTCAAGGTGAATCCCCCGCTCCGCACCGACCGCGACCGGGAAGCGCTGGTCCAGGGTCTCCGGGATGGCGTCATCGACGCGGTGGCGACCGACCACGCGCCCCAGCGGGTCGAGGAGAAGGCCCTGCCGTACGACCGGGCGGCGCCTGGGATGATCGGACTGGAGCTGGCGCTCGCGGTCTGCATCACCCTCGGAGGCATGGGCGGGGATTGGATTCCCACCCTGGTGGACCGGCTCACCATCGGACCCTACCGGGTGCTCGGCAAGGCGTCCGGGATCCGGGAGCCCCGGCTGCGCATCGGCGAGGCGGCGACCTGCGTCCTCTTCGATCCGGCGTCCGAATGGACCGTGGAGCCGGCGCACCTCCGGTCCGGATCCCAGAACACGCCGCTGCTCGGGGCGCGGCTCCATGGGCGGGTGCTGATGACCCTGGTCGACGGCGCCCTCGTTCATCACGACCGGCAGCGCCTCCCCTGGCCCGCGCCCACGGCGGCCACGGAGACCACCCGTGCTTAGGGGACGGCTGGCACTCGAGTCCGGTGCCGTCCACGAGGGGTGGCTCTTCGGTGCCCCGCTCAGCCCTGCCACGTCAGGTGAGGTCGTCTTCAACACCTGCATGACCGGGTACCAGGAGATTTGCACCGACCCCTCCTACGCGGGCCAGATGGTGGTCATGACCTACCCCTTGATCGGGAACTACGGGGTCAGGGATGACCACGCGGAGTCCGGCCGGATGCACTGCCGAGCGCTGATCGTCCGGGAGCTGTCCGAGCGGGTCGGTCACGCCGCCGCGGATCGTTCCCTCGATGAGGAGCTGCGCCGCCAGGGCGTTCCCGGGCTGCGCGGCGTCGACACCCGGGCGCTGACCCGGCACCTCCGCGATCGCGGCACCCTCCGCGGGGTGCTCGCCGTCGCCACGGCACTGGCCCCGGAGGCGCAGGTGGACCTGGCCCGCAAGGCCCCGTGGGTCAGCGACCGCGACCTGGTGGCCGAGGTTTCGCAGACCGAGCCCTGGGCGCGCTGGGGGGAGCCGCTCCCCGCCGAGCTGGAGCTCGGGGTGCTCAGAAACGGCGGGGTCGGGCGCTTTCGCGGGGTGCGGATCGTCACCGTCGACCTCGGCCTGAAGCGCAACCAGCTCCGGGCGCTGACCAGCCGCGGCGCCGAGGTGATCACCGTCCGCCACGACGCCGACCTCGCCTCCGTCATGAGCCACCGTCCCCACGGGGTGGTGCTGAGCAATGGCCCCGGCGACCCCTCGCGGCTGCCCGGACAGGTCCAGCTCGCCCGCCAGCTGCTCGAGCGTGGCGTCCCGCTCCTCGGCATCTGCCTCGGGCACCAGGTGCTCGGCCAGGCCGCCGGGGCCACGACCTCGCGGCTCGGCTTTGGCCACCATGGCGGCAACCACCCGGTCCGCGACGAGGTGAGCGGTGCCGTCTACGTCACCTCCCAGAACCACGAGTTCCAGGTCGACGCCCAGGCCCTGTCTTCCGACACCGGCTGGTACGTGAGCGAGCGCAATCTCAATGACGGCAGTGTCGAAGGGCTCCGCCACCGGAGTCTTCCAGTCATCTCTGTCCAATACCATCCGGAGGGCGCCCCCGGTCCCCAGGACCGAGCCGGGCTCTTTGACGAATTCCTCACCCTGGCCTCCCAGTACGGCGATGCCCCTGTCGAGCTTCGAACCGATGGCGGTTCGGTTGAAGGGGGAGCGGGGATGCGTGCGCAGCGCAGGCTCTCCGCAGGTGCCAGTTGCAATGGCACCGAGGAGAGGCCGCGGGACGGCAGTCAGGCCGTCCCGACGGCCGGGCCGGAGCGAAGCACCATCCCCACTCCCCCGACCACACCTGACCGACCGAAGTCTGTCCTCGTCATCGGCTCCGGCCCGGTGATCATCGGCCAGGCCGCGGAGTTCGACTACGCCGGCACCCAAGCCTGCAAGGCCCTGCGCGAAGAGGGTATCCGGGTGGTGCTGGTCAACAGCAACCCGGCCACGATCATGACCGACGACCAATCGGCGGACGCCGTCTACGTCGAACCTCTGACAGTCCCGGTTCTGGAGCGGATCATCGCCGCGGAGCGCCCCGAGGGACTGCTCGCGACCCTGGGCGGCCAGACCGGTCTCAACCTCGCCATCGCGCTCGAGGATGCCGGCGTTCTCGAGAAGTACGGGGTCCGACCCCTGGGCACATCCCTGGAGGCGATCCGGACCGCCGAGGACCGGGAGAAGTTCAAGGTGCTGCTCCAGCGGATCGGCGAGCCGGTGCCCGAGTCGCGCACCGTCGATTCGCTCGCCGACGCGCGCCGGTTCCTCGCCGAGATCGGGTTGCCGCTCGTGGTGAGGCCTGCATTCACCCTGGGCGGGACGGGCGGCGGGCTCTGCGCCACCGAGGAGCAGTTCGTCGAGGTGGTCAGCAATGGTCTCGCCGTCTCACCGATCGGGCAGGTGCTGGTGGAGCGGTCGCTCGCCGGATGGCGCGAGATCGAGTACGAGGTGATGCGGGACGCCTCCGGGACCTGCATCACGATCTGCAACATGGAGAACCTCGACCCCATGGGGGTGCACACGGGCGATTCCATCGTGGTGGCGCCGGCGCAGACCCTCACCGACCGGGAGCACCAGCAGCTGCGCAGCGCCGCACTGCGGATCATCAGCGCGCTCGGCATCGCCGGCGGGTGCAACGTCCAGTTTGCCCTCGCCCCCGACGCCTCCGATTACCACGTGATCGAGGTGAATCCCCGGGTGTCGCGCTCCTCCGCGCTCGCCAGCAAGGCGACCGGCTACCCCATCGCCCGGCTGGCCGCGAAGATCGCGGCGGGTCGCCGCCTCGACGAGGTTCCCAACGCGGTGACCGGCAAGACCTGCGCCGCCTTTGAGCCCGCCCTCGACTACTGCGTGGTCAAGATCCCGCGCTGGCCCTTCGACAAGTTCCCCGAGGCCGACCGCCGCCTGGGGACCCAGATGAAGTCGACCGGCGAGGTGATGGCCATCGAGCGCAGCTTCGAGGCCGCGTTCAGCAAGGCCCTGCGTTCGCTGGAGCAGCGGCCCCCCGCCGAGGCCGAGGTTCGCGATCCGGTGCTGCTCGAGAATCCCAACGACCGCCGCATCTTCGCGGTCATGGAGGCGCTGCGCCGGGGGGACTCGGTCGAGGAGGTGAGCCGCCGCAGCACGATTGCTCCGTGGTTCGTCGACCGCATCCGCGCTCTGGTCGAGGTGGAGGAGGCGCTCCGGCGCGGCCTCGACGACGAAACCCTGATCTCCGCCAAACGGATGGCACTCTCCGACCGGCGGATCGCCGAGCTGGCCGGCGTCTCGCCGGTGGCGCTCGCGGAAGCACGGAAGCGGCTCGGCCTCGCCCCCACCTTCAAGTGCGTCGACACCTGCGCCGCCGAGTTCGCCGCGACCACTCCCTACTACTACTCCACCGTCGAGGCCGAGGACGAGAGGCCGGTGCCCGACCGCGACGCGGTGGTTGTGCTCGGCAGCGGGCCCATCCGGATCGGTCAGGGCATCGAGTTCGACTACTGCAGCGTCCAGGCCGCCCAGGCGCTGCGCCGCCAGGGTGTGGCGGCGATCATGGTCAACAGCAACCCCGAGACGGTGAGCACCGACTTCGACTGCAGCACCCGCCTCTACTTCGAGCCCCTCGACCAGGAGGCGGTCCTCGCCGTCATCGAGGCCGAGCATGCGAGCGGCGTGGTCGTCCAGTTCGGGGGGCAGACGGCCATCAACCTGGCCGAGCCGCTCGACCGCCACGGAGTCTCCATCCTCGGCACCACGGTGGACGCCATCGACCTGGCCGAGGACCGTCGCCGCTTCGAGGCCCTGATGCGCCGGCTGCAGATCCCGCAGCCGCACGGGGCGGCCACCGTCGACCCCCTGGAGGCGGCGGCAATCGCCGACCGGATCGGCTACCCGGTGCTCGTCCGCCCCTCCTTCGTGCTCGGCGGGAGAGCCATGGAGATCGTTCACTCCCGCGACCAGCTCCAGCGTTTCGTCGCTGCCGCCATGGCGGCGCTGCCCGACGACGGCGACCGGGTGGGCGGCTCGCGGGGGACGGTGCTCGTCGACAAGTACCTCTTCGGCACCGAGGTCGACGTCGACGCCGTCTCCGATGGGGAGACCGTGGTCATCCCCGGTCTCATGGAGCACGTGGAGCGCGCCGGCGTTCACAGCGGCGATTCGATAGCCGCCTATCCCGCCCCGGGTCTCGACGCCGAGGTCACGCGGCGGATCGTGGCCAACACGGTCGACATCGCCCGGGCGCTCCCGGTTCGCGGTCTCTGCAACATCCAATTCGTGATCTGGCGTGGCCTGCCGCACGTCCTCGAGGTGAACCCCCGGGCATCGAGAACCGTCCCCTTCATCAGCAAGGTAACCGGGGTGCCGATGGTCGAGCTGGCCACCCGCGTGATGCGGGGTGAGAAGCTCTGCGACCTCGGTTTCGAGACCGGGCTCCGCCCGCCAGGGCCGCTTGTCGCGGTCAAGGCCCCGGTCTTCTCCACCGTCAAGCTCGCGCTGGTGGACTCCGCGCTGGGCCCGGAGATGAAGTCGACCGGCGAGGTGATGGGCATCGACATCACCCTCGGTGCCGCCCTGGAGAAGGCGTTCGTGGCCGCGCTCGGTGCGGTCCCGACCAAGGGCGCCGTGCTCTGCAGCATCGCCGACTCCGACAAGGCGGAGGCGCTGCCGATCGTCGCCCAGCTCTCGGCGCTCGGCTTCGGCGTCTACGCCACGGCGGGCACCGCGGCGGCACTCAGTGCGGCCGGCATCAGCGCCACCGCCGTGGGCAGGATCGGCCAGAGTCGGCCCAACGTCCTCGACATCATCGAGGAGGGCAGGGTTTCCCTGATCGTCAACACCGTCTCCAACCTGGAGAGCGACGAGCTCGCTCTGGCACCGGACGGCCGCGGTGGGCTCGCCGCCGCCGGCCGCACCGTCAAGGACGGCTATCGCATCCGGCTGGCCGCCGAGCATCGACGGATCCCGTGCTGCACCTCGATCGACACCGCCCAGGCCCTCGTCGACGCCATCACCCGTCAGCGCCGGGGAGGCGACATCACAGTGGCCACGGTGCGCGCCTATCGCGAGGGCATCGTCGCGGCGGTACCCGGGTGAGCAACCCGCGCTCCGACCTCGCTCGCGCCCGGGACGAGACCGGGGAGGTGGTCGCGGTCGAGGCCCTGGAGGGCGGGATGGTGGAGGTCACGGTCCGGCTGCCGCACCTAGCGACCACCGCCCGGCCCGGAGAGTTCGCGCAGCTCCGCGCCTGGAGCGGCATCGACCCCCTGCTCCGACGTCCCTTCAGCGTGGCCTGGACGTCCGGGGAGCTCTGCTCCTTCGTCCTGGAGGCGGTTGGCGCCGGCACCCGTCTCCTGGTGGCATTGCGCTCCGGTGACCGCCTCCAGGCGCTCGGTCCGCTCGGCAACGGTTTCCACCTCGCCCCCGCCCCCGCCCGCGCCGTGATCGTGAGCGGAGGCCTCGGCTGCGCCCCCTTTCCCCTCCTGGTGCGTGAGCTGCGCCGGGGTGGGTGCGCCGATGTGACCGTGCTGAGCGGTGCCGCCACCGCTTCCCGCCTCTACCCGGCGGAGCGCTTCCGGCGGGGCGACGAGGCGGTCCGGGTGGTCGAGGCCACCGATGACGGCAGCCGGGGCCGGCGCGGCCTGGTCACCGAGCTGGTCGCCGGGACCTGCGACGAGGCGACAGCCGTCTACGCCTGTGGTCCCAACCCGATGCTCGCCGCCCTGGCGGCAACCCTGCGAGATCTCGCCCCACCCCCGCGGCGCGCCGAGGTCTCGCTGGAGGCGCCGATGGGCTGCGGCTTCGGCACCTGCCTCGGCTGCGCCCTTCCGGCGTTCGGAGGCGAATGGTTCCTCTGCTGCCGCCAGGGCCCGGTCAGAGAGGTCTCGGACGTGGACTGGCCGGGGCTGCTCGCCCTGCCTCCGGCGCACGTCGCATGAGCGCGCCCGACCTGACCGTCGACCTCGGACGCGGCCTCGTACTGTCCAACCCCGTCGGGCTGGCGAGTGGCACCGCCGGCTACGGCTTCGAGCTCCGCCAGCTCATCGACCTCGACCGTCTCGGCGCCCTCTTCACCAAGGGGACGACGCTTCGCCCCCGGGATGGCAACCCGCCTCCCCGGGTGGCCGAGGTCCGGGGCGGGATGCTCAACGCCATCGGCCTTCACAACCCCGGCGTCGAGCACGTCGCCTCCGCCTACGCGCCCGAATTCTCCCGCTGGAGCATCCCGGTCGTCGTCAACGTCGCCGGCGGCAGCGTCGAGGACTACCTCGCGTGCCTGGATCGGCTCGAGCGGGCTGAGGGGCTTGCCGGCTACGAGCTCAACATCTCCTGCCCGAACATCGCCAACGGGTTGGACTTCGGCCGTGATGCCGCCGCGGCGGGACGGCTGGTAGCCGCCGCGCGCGCCCGGACCGGACGGCACCTGATGGTCAAGCTCAGCCCCAATGTGACCGACATCGGCGCGGTGGCGCGGGCGGTGGAGGAGGCGGGCGCCGACGCCGTCTCCGCCGTCAACACCTACGTGGGCATGAAGATCCACCGGGGTATCCGCGCCCCGGTGCTGCCGGGGCGGGGCACCGGTGGCCTGAGCGGCCCGGTGATCAAGGCGCTGGCTCTCGCCGCGGTGGCCGCGGTGCGTCAGGCGGTGCGCATCCCCGTGGTCGGGGTGGGGGGCATCATGGATGCTGGCGACGCGCTGGAGTTCCTGATCGCCGGCGCCGACGCGGTCCAGGTGGGCACCGCGACCTTCGTCAACCCCGCCGCCGCGCTCGATGTTCTCGACGGTCTGATCAGCGCGGGGGAACGCGCCGGGGCGAGCAGGCTGGAGGAGCTTCGCCACCGACCCCCCACTCGTCCGGCGGCAGCGCGGCCCTCAGCCGCTGATCGTGATCTGCCCTGACTCCAGCTGGCCAGTCCCCGGCGATCCGGGGACGAGCGGCTCCATCAACTTGACGTAGGCGACGTCGGTGGCGGTGTCGACCGTGGCCACGAAGTCGATGCCAGGTCTGAGCGGCACGCCGCCTAACGTCACCGTGGGGAGCTGGTCCGCGGTGTACCCGTTCACCTCGTAGATGGCCAGCCACCGCTCCTGGACTGCAGCCGAGAAGGTCGGGGTGAACGTGACCTGGTTGTCGGCGGCGGCAAACTGGTACAGGCCCTGGGCGAGGTTGAATCCCTGGAACACACCCGTCGTCATCGAGGGGGTATCGGGGTTGAGGAAGTCTGCCGCGATCGCAGCCGCCTCTTGTGCACTGAGATTGCGGTCGATCGCCTGCAGCATGTAGAAAGAGATCGTCGTGTTGGCGGGGAAGCTTCCCTTGCTCCCGTACACCTTCACCTTGAGGCGGTGAAGGTTGGTCTCACTGAGGATCTCGGGATTGCTGAGGCCGAGCGAGGTGAGCTTGGTGGCGAGCACGGCCATCATGCCATCCTGGGTTCCCGACCCGGAGGTCGGGAGCACGTAGAAGTAGTCGGGATCACCTGGCACAGCCGCTGTCGGCCAGCCCTGCACCGGCGTCCCCCCCACGTTGCCGTAGCCACCGTCGGCGGCGGCCCAGGTGTTGCTGGGTACCTCCAGACCGCTGATCACGTCGAATTCGATGGAGTCCGTTGACGCCAGGGTGATGGGCGCACTCCCTGGATTGGTGATCTGGAACCGGTCGACCATGAAGCCGGGATCACCCGGATAGACGTACGTGGTCACCGTTTGCACAAAGCCGTTGGCGTCGACCCCGCCGGAGGGGACCGTCGCCTGATAGCCGGCGCGAAACGGTGTCAGGGAGGGAGCCAGCACTGCCTGCTGGTAGGGCGTCGATTCCGAGCCGACGTAGCTGCCGTTGGGGAGCTGAGTGAAATCATGGGCAAGGTCTCCGGGGTTGGAGGTGTTGAGCGCGCTCTCCTGCGCCCCGACGACCCCGGAGTCCACCTCGTACCAGGTGGCGAGGTTGGCGCCCCCGTAACCCGGGATCGTTCCCACGCGCCATCCATTGTCGGTGGTGGGATCGGTCCAGGTCAGATCCGTCTCCAGCTGGTTGCCGTTCGGGTTGTTGGTGATGGCGGACTGGACCTGCGCGCTCACGGAGAGCCCTCCGGCCGTCGAGATGGTCGTGAGGGAGGTGAGGGCCAGGTTGCCGATCGTCGTGATCCCCGTGGCTGGTGTCACTGCCACTGAGCTCGGCGAGTACCCGGGCGCCGACGCGCTGATCGTGTAGCTCGTCCCTCCGGTGAGGCCGCTGAAGTCGTATGCGCCGGCCGCGTTGGTCGGTGTCGGCTGGGTGTTGTTGATGGTGACGCTGGCGCCGGTGATCGGGGCGCCGCTCGACGAGTCGGTGACCGCGCCGCTGATCTGGGTCACCGGCGTCTGTGCGAAGTTGGCGTAATCGACGTAGGAGCCGGTGGTCCGCGTCCCCGCCTCCCCCGCCCCCTGCAGCAGGGTCTGGTTGGCGCTGATCTCCCAACCGGTGGGGGCGGTGCTGCCGGTCCAGACGTTGCCCTCCACCAGGGTGCCGACCACGCTCAGCTCGGCGTGGTAGGTCGTGCCGATGGATATCGTCTGGCACACCATCGCCAGCTCGGTCCAGGTGCTGCTGGGAAGGGTCACCCAGAGCGAGACGTCACCGCCCGTGCACGCCTGCGTGGAGCCGGGTGGGATGGGGTTGGAACCGTCGGGCGGGTCGATGGTCATGACCACCGCGTTCCAGCTGGTGCTGCTGCCCTGGACACGAGCCAGCAACCGAGGCCCGTGCTGGAAGCTGGCGTCCGGTAGCACCGAGGTGATGTCGACGTCGGCGGTGACCTGCTGGTTGGCGTATGGGTAGCCCATCCAGGTGTCGAAGTCCTGGAACGTCGATCCAGAGGTGTCGACCCATGCCTGCTCAGAGGTGATGCCCGCACCATTGATGGGATGCCCGGAGTTCGGTGGGCTGGCGATATCGCTCGTCCACGCCTGGCCGTCGGTGGAGGGGCTCCAGCCACCCGTTTGGTTGGGCTCGGTGAACGTGTCCATCCCCACCTGGGGCGGGACGGCGACCAGCGCCTGGTTGGCGGTGACGCTGCCGCCGGCGGGCGCCAGCACGCTGGTCACCACGTTCTCGTTGTATCCCGAGCTCGTTCCCGTGAACACCACCGTGTACGTGCCGGCCGGGACCGGAAGCGTGTAGGCCCCCTGGTTGTTGGTGGTCGTCGTGGTGGTGGCGGGAAGAGTCGAGACCTGGATGCCGGCCAGGGGGGCGGAGGTGATGCTGTCCGAGACCGAGCCCGTGATGGTCGCGTTCGCTGGCGGCGGAGGCGAGGTGCTCGGTGCGGTCACCGAGAAGGAGTCGAACTCGACCGGGGCACCGGAGGCCGCGTAGCCGTACAGGCCCATCTCGCCCGCGGCGCTGATGGCGGTGCTGGTCCCCGACCAGGTCCAGGCCGAAGGTTCGGTGCTGCCGGCGGGCCACGCCTTGAACATGACGTTGCTCCCCTGCACCTCGAAGCGCAGCCAGTAGAACTGCTTCAGGGTGATCGGGAAGGCCACCTTGGCCACGGTGGTCCAGGTGCCCGAGATCCGGTACATGAAGGCGATGTTCCCGGCCCCGTCGTATCTGGCGACGTCCATGTTGCCGTTGCTCTGATCGCGCAGGATGATGCCCGCCGTGTCGTTGCTCGCCTGGATGGAGAATCGCACCAGGCCGACGCCGTCAGCCGCGGTCGTGCTCCCGAGGGTCAGGTACTGGCTCGTTCCGGAGTAGCTGATCGTCCCTTCGTTGGACGTGATCGAGAGAGCCGAGCCAGTCAACCATGTGCCCCCTCCGGAGGCGGTGCCCCAACCCGTCTGGTTGGCCCGGGTGAAGGTGTCCACCGCCAGCGTCGATGAGGAGGTGCTGACGCTGCCCGTGGCCGAGGATCCGGCACCACCGGAGTCCTGAACCGTCAGGGTCACCGTGTACGTGCCGATGGTCGTGTATGTGTGACTCGCGATCGGAGAGCTCTGCGGCCCGAGCACCGTTCCGTCCCCGAAGTTGAAGGTGTAGCTCGCGATCGGACGCGATCCCGGCTGTGAACCGGCACCGCTTGCGAGGACGGCGAGAGGTGCCAGTCCGCTTCCCGGGGTCACCGACAGGCTAGCCGCCGGCGGCGTGATCGCGCTGACGGTTGCCGATGCCGTCGATGTCTGGTTGACGCCGTCGGCCACCGTCACCGTCATGACGAACGTGCCCGCACTCGCATACGTGTGAGTGGCGGTGGGAGCGGCCTGCGGCCCGACCAGGGTGCCGTCTCCGAAGTTGAAGGTGTAGCTGCTGATTCCGATCGGATCCGTCGATGCCGCGGCGTTGGCGGTCACCGCCAGCGGTGGCTGTCCGCTCTGCGTGCTCACGCTGAGCACGGCCTCCGGGCTGCCGATGGTCACCGCCTGGATCGCGGTCGCGCTGGCCCCGGCAATGTCGCTGACCGTCACCGAGACCGTGTAGCTTCCCCCAGCCGTGAACGTGTGGGTCGCGGTTGCCTGAGATTGGGGCCCGACCACGGTGCCATCTCCGAAGTTGAAGGTGTACGTGCTGATCCCGAGGGGATCAGTCGAAGCTGACGCGTCGGCGGTCACCGAAAGCGGCGCCCCTCCGGAGCTGGCGCTGAGGCTCAGCTCCGCGACCGGTCCGCCCACGGTCACCCCCTCGGTCGCCGTGGCGGTGGCCCCGGAGCTGTCGGTCACGGTGACGGTCACCGCGTAGACACCGCCGGCGGTGAAGGTGTGGGTCGCCGTCGCTGAGAGCTGGGGCCCGACCACCGTGCCGTCCCCGAAGGTGAAGGTGTAGCCGCTGATCCCAATCGGATCCGCGGACGCCGAGGCGTTGGCGGTGACCAGCAGAGGCGCCACTCCCGAGGTCGGGCTCACACTCAGCGCCGCCACCGGCGCACCCACGGTGACTGCCTGGAGCGCCGTCGAGCTGGACCCGGAGCTGTCGGTCACGGTCAACGAGACGGTGTAGATTCCCGCCGCGGCGAAGGTGTGGCTCGTCGTCGCCCCCGACTGCGGGCCGACTATGGTGCCGTCCCCGAAGTTGAAGGTGTAGCCGCTAATCCCGATCGGATCGGTGGACGCCGACGCGCTGGCGGTCACCAGGACGGGTGCCTCACCCGCGCTCGGGCTCACGCTGAGCGCTGCGACCGGTGCGCCCACGGTCACCCCCTGGGCGGTGGTCGCGGTGGCCCCGGAACTGTCCGTCACCGTCACCGTCACCGTGTAGGTGCCACCGGCGGTGTAGGTGTGGGTCGCCGTCGCTGAGAGCTGGGGACCGACCACCGTGCCGTCCCCGAAGCTGAAGGTGTAGCCGCTGATTCCAATAGGATCCGTGGACGCCGAGGCATTTGCGGTGACCAGCAGGGGCGCCGCGCCCGACGTCGGACTGACGCTCAGGGCCGCCACCGGCGCACCCACGGTGACCGCCTGGATCGCGGTCGAGCTGGCCCCGGTGCCGTCGGTCACGGTCAACGAGACGGTGTAGATTCCCGCCGCGGTGAAGCTGTGGCTCGCGGTCGCCCCGGGCTGTGGGCCGACCACCGTGCCGTCACCGAAGTTGAAGGTGTAGCCGCTGATCCCGATCGGATCGCTCGACGCCGACGCGTTGGCGGTCACCAGGACGGGCGCCGCGCCCGCGCTCGGGCTCACGCTGAGCGCTGCGACCGGCGCGCCCACGGTCACGCCCCGGGTGGCGGTCGAGCTGGCTCCGGCGCTGTCGGTCACGGTCACCGTCACCGTGAAGGTGCCACCGGCGGTGTAGGTGTGGTTCGCGGCCGCCCCCGGCTGGGGGCCGACGATGGTGCCGTCCCCGAAGTTGAAGGTGTAGGTGTTGATCGGATTCGACCCTGGCGTCGACCCCGATGCGTTGGCGATGACCGCCAGCGGTACCTGTCCCGAGCTCCAGTTCAAGCTCAGTGCTGCCGTTGGCGGGGTGCTCACCACCACCACCTGGCTCGCCGTCGAGCTGGCCCCGGTGCTGTCGGTCACCGTCACCATCACTGTGTAGGTGCCGCTGCCCGTGTACGTGTGGGCCGCCGTCGATCCTGGCTGAGGCCCGACGAGGGTGCCGTCCCCGAAGTTGAAGGTGTAGACGCTGATCCCGATCGGATCAGTGGACGCCGACGCATTGGCGGTCACCGCCAGCGGTGGCTGACCGCTGAGCGGGCTCACGCTGAGCGCTGCCCTCGGGGCGCCCACGGTCACGCCGTGGGTGGCCGTCGCGGTCGCCCCGACGCTGTCGGTCACCGTCACCGTCACCGTGAAGGTGCCGCCGGCGGTGTAGGTGTGGCTTGCCGTCGCCCCCGGCTGAGGCCCGATGACGGTGCCGTCCCCGAAGTTGAAGGTGTACGTGCTGATCGGGCTCGATCCGGGCGTCGACCCTGACGCGTTGGCCGTCACCGGCAACGGTGCCTGTCCCGAGCTCGAGTTCAAGCTCAGCGCTGCCGTCGGTGGGGTGCTCACCACCACCACCTGGGTCGCCGTCGAGCTGGCCCCGGTGCTGTCGGTCACCGTCACCGCCGCCGTGTAGGTCCCGGTGCTCGTGTACGTGTGGGTGGTGGTCGACCCTGACTGAGGCCCGATGATGGTCCCGTCCCCGAAATTGAAGGTGTAATTGCTGATCCCGATCGGATCAGTGGACGCCGACGCATTGGCGGTCACGGCCAGCGGTGGCTGACCGCTGAGCGGGCTCACGCTGAGCGCCGCCATCGGCGCGCCCACGGTCACGCCCTGGGTGGTGGTCGCGGTCGCCCCGACGCTGTCCGTCACCGTCACTGTCACGGTGAAGGTCCCCCCGGCGGTGTAGGTGTGGTTCGCAGTCGCCCCCGGCTGGGGGCCGACCACGGTGCCGTCCCCGAAGTTGAAGGTGTAGGTGCTGATGGGGTTTGACCCGGGCGTCGATCCTGACGCGTTGGCGGTCACCGCCAGCGGCGCCGCCCCCGAGCTGGGGCTCACCGTCAGAGCCGCTGTGGGCGGGGTGCCCCCCACCACCACCGTCTGAGTCGCCGTCGAGCTGGCCCCGGAGCTGTCCGTCACCGTCGCTGTCACGGTGAAGGTCCCGCTGGCGGCGTAGGTGTGGTTCGCGGTCGCCCCCGATTGGGGGCCGACCACGCTGGTGCCGTCCCCGAAGTTGAAGGCGTAGGTGCTGATCGGACTCGATCCCGGCGCGGATCCCGAGGCGTTGGCGGTGACCGCCAGCGGCGCCGCTCCCGAGCTCGGGCTCACCGTCAGAGCCGCTGTGGGCGGGGTGGGTGCGACCACCGAGAAGGAGTCGAACTCGACCGGGGCGCCGGAGGCCGCGTAGCCGTACAGGCCCATCTCGCCCGCGGCGCTGATGGCGCTGCTGGTTCCCGACCAGGTCCAGGCCGACGGTTCGGTGCTGCCGGCGGGCCACGCCTTGAACATGACGTTGCTCCCCTGCACCTCGAAGCGCAGCCAGTAGAACTGCTTCAGGGTGATCGGGAAGGCGACCTTGGCCACCGTGGTCCAGGTGCCCGAGATCCGGTACATGAAGGCGAGGTTCCCGGCCCCGTCGTACCTGGCGACGTCCATGTTGCCGTTGCTCTGATCGCGCAGGATGATGCCCGCCGTGTCGCTGCTCGCCTGGATGGAGAAGCGCACCAGGCCGACGCCGTCAGCGGCTGTGGTGCTCCCGAGGGTCTCGTACTGGCTCGCCCCGGAGGAGCTGATCGTCCCTTCGTTGGACGCGACCGAGAGAGACGAGCCGGTCGACCATGTGCCTCCTCCGGAGGCGGTGCCCCACCCGGTCTGGTTGGCCCGCGTGAAGGTGTCCGCCACCAGAGTCGATGAGGAGGTGAGCCGGGCGGTGGCCGGGGAGGTGGTCGCCGTCCCGTGAGCGAAGCTGGGGATGGCCGCGGCGGCCGCGATGGCGCCCGGCGTCAACGCTGCCGGAAGGCTCAGGAATCCGGCGGCGAGCAGCGCGGCCCCGGTCCGCATGGCAACACCAACCGGTCGCCTACTCATCGGCGCTTCCCCACACTCTCAGTCCTTCCCATGCTGCGCCGCTCATTGAGGGCAAAGCGCTGCCCCCCTACCACCCGACTCTCGGGGCGCGCGCCCCCCACAGCCATGGGCAACGCCGAGTCCGCCGGGATCGCCGCCCATGCCGCTGGGCACCCGCCCAAGCTCCCCGGCGGCTCGACCATGCCCTGTCGACCATGCCCCCTGCAGGGATCGAACCCGCATCAACCGGTTAAAAGCCGGCTGCTCTGCCGTTGAGCTAAGGGGGCGGCTGGAACCGCATTATGCCCACCGCCTCGCCGGGCGCCGGGGAGGGCGCGCGGTCGCGGATGCCTCCGGCACCGTCCTGAGGGTCGCCCTCTTAGCTTCTGCACCACCCGAGGCGTCGGGCCGATGTCGCACCATCTTGGCTGTGCCCGCCACCGTTCGGGGCTTCCCCGCCGAGTTCCCGGTTCGGAGAGACGGCCGCCGCCCCTGGCGCTACCGGCTCACCGCCGGCTTCTGTCGCACCTGCCTGCGGGTGCTCTTCTTCCGGCGGCTGCGGTTCGAGGGGAGCGCGGGTGTGCCCCTCGACGGGCCGCTTCTGGTCGCATCCAACCACATCAGCAACTGGGACGGGCTGATCCTCGGCTCCTTCTTCTCGGGCACCCTCTTCGCCATGGTCAAGCGCGAGGTGTTCCGGCCGGCGCCGCTCGCCTGGCTGCTCGCCGGATGCAACTGCTTCCCCGTCGACCGAGGCACCGCCGACCGGCGCGCCCTCCGGATCAGCCTCGACATCCTCCGCGGCCGCGGGCGGCTGCTCATCTTCGTGGAGGGCCACCGCTCGAGGGGTGGCGGGATGGGCCCCGCGGAGGCGGGGGCGGGATTCCTCGTCCGCCGCACCCAGGCGGCGGTGCTGCCGGTGGCGATCTGGGGAACCGAGCACGCCCTCGTCCGCGGCCGCCGGCTGCTGCCCCGCCGGGGGCATCTCCACGTCCGCTACGGTCGCCCGTTGACCATCCCGAGAGGCAGCGACCAGGAGATCGCCGACGCCATCGCCGCCGGGGTGGCGGCGCTGCTGCCGCCGGGGTACGCCGGCATCCACGGAAGAGCGGCCGCTCCGGCAGCGGAACCGCCGGACGCAGCCGTTTCCGCACCCCCACCGGCCGGCCGCTGGCGAGACGCCCCTGACTCCCCGGCTACTCCGGAGGCTTCCCGGTCGCCGGCTTCTCGGCGCTCTCCAGGCAGGTGAAGGCGACCACCTCCTTGGTCTCGGGCGCTGAGTCGAAGCGAACGATGGCCGTCTGGCTCAGCACCGTCTCGACCCTGCCGGTGGCGCCGACGGGGTAGTTTCCGATCAGCGTGCCCGTCCGGGGGCGGGTGTTCTGGATGAGCACCACCCGCTCGCCGACGGCGAAGGGTGGGGGCGGCTCCTCTCGGGCGCTCGGTGGGCGACCCGGCTGAGGACGCACCGGGGGCGGGAGCACGGGGCCGACCACGGGGTCCGGCTCCTCCTCCTCCTCCTCCTCGTCAACCTGCACCACGACGTCGTCGACCAGGTCGACGTCGACGACGTCAGGGATCTCGACATCGGGAACGTCGTGGACCTCGCCGACGACCAGTTCGAGGTCATCGGGGTCGCTCGCATCGGCGTCCAGGTCAGCGGGCTCGTCGTCTAGATCGTCGCCAGGCATGTTCCCCTTCTCGTCTTTGGGATGAGTTGGTGAGAGAGCGAGGATACCGCCTCGCCAGCCCGGTGCCGCCACGGATGTGGCGGCGAGAGTCGCCGAAGGCCCACGCCGGCGTCAGCCTAGAATCGGGCACGATGGCGGTTCGCACCTGGACGGCACTCTCCCCCCGAGCTCAGCAGCGCGCCCTCGAGATCGCTCCGGGCGCGCTGACCTGGGCCGTGCTGCTCACCCCGCTGATCGTCGGCTTCGCCATCCGGTTCAATGACCCGGCCGATCTCTGGGTGCTCGGATTGGGGGCGGTGCTCCTCGACGCCTACTGGTTTCTCCGCACCGCGGTAACCGTCTACTTCGTGTGGCGCTCACTCCACGAGCTGCGCCGCGTCCAGGCCATCGACTGGTGGGCCGAATGCGAGGCTCTCCAGCCGCCCGAGGGCGCTCCCGGACCGAACGACATCACCCACTGCGTGCTCATCCCCACCTACACGGAGCGCTACGAGGTGCTGCGCGCCACGGTCGACGCACTCGTCGCCCAGCGTTACCCGGACCAGCTCAAGGTCTGCGCCATCATCACCCGGGAGACCGACCTCGCCGGCTGTGAGAATGTCGCCCGGCTGCGCCGCGAGCTGGGTGACCGGTTCCGCGCCTTCATCCACATCAAGGATCCGCTGCTGCCCGGCATCGTGGTCGGCAAGTCGGCGGCGATGGCCTACGGGGGACCGGTGCTGCGCCGCCATTGCGATGAGCTCGGGCTGGACCCCACCCGGACGCTGGTCACCGATCTCGACTCCGACTTCCGCCTCCATCCGGAGTACTTCGCGTACATCACGTGGAACTTCCTGCACGTCGACCGTGCGCTGACCTCGATCTGGCAGCCCGTCCCCGTCTTCCTCAACAACCTCTGGCGGGTGCCGGCGGCGGTCCGGGTGATGGCGACGGCGGCGACCCAATGGCAGATGTTCCTTCACCAGCATCCTGAGCGCCTGGTGATGTTCTCCTCCTACACGATGTCGATGAAGCTGCTCACCGAGGCCGGCTATTGGGACGACGACGTCATCCCCGAGGACTCACGCTTCTTCTGGAAGGCGTTCTTCCGCTATGGCGAGCAGCTTCAGGTGCGGCCCGCATTCCTGCCGGTCTTCGGCGACGCCCCCCGGGCGCGTGACTACGCCGCCACCCACGTCAGTCAGTACAACCAGATCAAGCGCTGGGCCTGGGGCGCGACCGATGTGCCCTACGTCTGCGTGCGCCTGCTCAATCATCCGGAGATTCCCTGGAAGTTGCGGGCACGCCGCTTCCGCTACCTGATGTTCAACCACCTCACCTGGGCCACGCTCCCCCTCCTCCTGCCCATTGGCGGCTCGCTGCCCGCGCTCATCGACCTCGACTACAGCCTCTCGCCGACCGCCACCGCGCTCGGCCTGCTGACCACTGTCATCCTCACCATGACACTGCTCAACACACTGGTCCTCATCGTCGTCGACCGCGCGATGTGCCCCAAGCCCGGCGAGTGGGGAAGGTGGCGACGCCTCTACGCCGACTTCCAGCTCTTCCTCTACCCGGTGGTCGGGCTGGCGCTCTCGGTCATCCCCGCGCTGGAGGCGCAGACCCGCCTCATGTTCGGTGCCTACCTGGAGTACCGGGTCACCGACAAGGAGTGATGGCGACCCGATGCGGCGCACTTGAGCGGACCGCGTCGGGATCGAGAACCCCCTTCAGAGACTGACGGGCCGGCCGCTCACCACCTCGGCCGCCAGGAGGTAGGCGCCCGCGCTCCAGCTCTGGCCGGGCGCCCCCTCGGGCTCCCCGCTCCCCGCGTCGATCCACTCGTGGAAGCCCCAGCCGGCTCCGGAGGTCCGGTTGAGCCGGTTCGCCGCGGTCAGCCGGGCGAACTCGGCGCGAGCCTCGGCCACCATCCCCACCCGCTGCAGGGCGACCACGTAGAGCGCGCCGATGAATGGCCAGACGCCGCCGTTGTGGTAGCGGCCGGGCGGGTTGCGCCAGCGTTCGTCCTGGAAGCGCTCCAGATCGTGCCTGTACATCCCCCAGCGGTCGCCGGGCTGGAAGCTGCGGGTGTAGGTGGGCATCGGATAGGGGGCGGCGGCCGCACTCCGGTGCAGGAACTCCATGATCAACCGTGCCCGCTCGGGGGAGGCGATCCCGTACAGGACCGCGAGGACGTTGCCGAGGACGTCACATTCGTCCACGTAGCGGCCGCCGTCGACGTGGGAGAGGTAGTGGTGCCGCTCCTCGCGCATCGCGTCGTGGCGGGCGGCCGGCCCTACCGGGTGAGGGAAGCTCGCGTCGGAGCGTGGCGGGTGGCCGACCCCCTCGAGGAGCTCGCCGTGGTCGGTGCCGGGCTCCGGCCACAGCAGGAGGTCGATCTTGCGGCGGAGCAGCGCGGCCCGCGTCCGGTACGTCTCGGAGTCGCCCGCGGAGATCTCGGCGATGCCGAGCAGCGCGCGATGGTAGAGGGTGTTGACGTAGAGCAGCTTCCCGGAGCGCTGCAGGGTGGAGTCCATCCAGTCGCCGCCCGATGGGGAGTCGATGAGGGTGAACTGGTTGGCGTCCTGATCCGCGAGCCAGCGGATCGCCCGCTTCAGGTGCGGCCACAAGCGGCGCTGGAGCCGCTGATCCGGGTGCACATGGAGGTGCTGGGCAGCGGCCACCACGAAGAGGCAGGTTGCGTCGGTGCAGCCCGCCTCGTGGAAGTCCCAGTAGCCTCGACGGGGCCACCATGCATTGGGCACCTGACCGGACTCCGCCTGGATCTGGGCGAGGCCCACCAGGCTGCGCGTCACGGCCTCGATCAGCTCCGGGTCACCGGAGACGTTGGCCCCGAGTGAGGCGAAGGCGACATCACGGGTCCAGATCGCCGCGTAGTGGGGGAGCTCCGCGGAGGCGAGCAGCCCCTCCGTGGCGACGGCGGCCCGGAGCACTGAGAGCGCCTGGCCGACGCCCTCGACGAGGTCGGGGGAAGGCTCCGGTCGGGAGGCGGCGTCGTCAGTCGGGATGCCCGGCCTCGGCGTGGTAGTGGTCGGAGATCTGCTGCCATGACGCGGCATTGGCCTTGCCCGGGAGCGGGCTGTTGCCGTCGAAGTAACGGACCTCACCGGTGTCGTCGTTGCGGTACTCTCCCGGGCTCACCATGGTTCCGGCCGCGAAGCGGACCCCGTGGGTGGTGACCTGGTCCGGCATGTGGTGGCGGCCCGGGGCGCCAGCCTCCCCGGCGTGGAAGTGGTCCGAGATCTGCTGCCAGGAGGCGGCGTTGACCTTGCCCGGCAGCGGTGAGTTGCCGTCGAAGTAGCGCACCTGCCCGGTCTCGACGTTGCGGTACTCGCCGGGACTGACCACGGTTCCGGCGGCGAAACGGACACCTTGCTTGGACATCGTCGAAGCCCTCGATCTCTCAGAGGTGGAGGCGTGCCCCCAGTCTAGACCCCGGTGCTGGAGACGGCCAGCCCGCAGGCCTCGCGGGCCAGGGTCATGGTCTCGTGAGCTGCCACCCGGGCCCGGCGAGCGCCGTCGGCGAGCACGTCGTCGACCAGATGGGGCTGGGCGGCAAGCTCTGCGCGACGCTCGCGCATGGGGGCGAAGTGGTTGGCGATCGCCTCCGCGAGCCACCGCTTGACCTCCACGCAGCCGGTGCGCGCCTCCCGCTCGCCCTGCCAGATCTCCTCGTAGCGGTCGGGGCTGAAGAAATGGTGCAGGCTGCAGACGTTGCAGCGCTCGGGATGGCCGGGGTCGCTGCGGCGGGGCCGCTCGATGTCGGTGACCATGGTCATCACCGTTTCCCGGATCCTCTCGGGGCTGTCCAGCATCCCGATGGTGTTGCCCCGGCTCTTGCTCATCTTGCTGACCCCGTCGGTGCCCATCACCCGAGGGATCTCGGTGAACAGCCCCTGAGGTTCTGGAAAGACCTGGCCAAAAAGATGGTTGAAGCGGCGCGCGATCTCCCGGGTCAGCTCGATGTGGGGGGCCTGGTCCTCGCCGACCGGGACGCGGTCGGCACGGGGCAGGAGGATGTCGGCCGCTTGGAGCACGGGGTAGCCGAGCAGACCGTAGTTCTGGTTGTCGGGGAACTGCGCCACCTTCTCCTTGTAGGTCGGCACCCGCTCCAGCCAGCCCAGCGGCGTGGACATGGAGAGGAGGAGGTGCAGCTCCGCGACCTCGGGAAGGTCGGACTGGAGGAAGACGGTGGAGCGCTCCGGGTCGATGCCGGCGGCGAGCCAGTCGAGCACCATATCGATGATCGCCGGCCGGATCGACGCCGGCTCGGTCGCCTCGGTCAGGGAGTGGTAATCGGCGACGAAGAAGACGCACTCGTACTCGTCCTGGAGCTGCACCCAATTGCGGAGCGCGCCCAGGTAGTTGCCGAGGTGCATCCTCCCCGTGGGCTGCATGCCGCTCAGCACCCGGAGTCGCTTCCCGGAGGGCGCTGCGTCTGGGCGGGGACTCTCGACGTTGGCGACCGGCATGGGCCTGCGATTCTACCGGGTGCCCGGTACCTCACCGCCGGAGGTTGGTCCGCGCCCCGGGGCCGTGGCGGGAGCAGCGCTTCTTCGAGGTCGCGCGCCCCGGCCCCGCTCCGCATACCGATCCCGGTGGGGCGGGTCGCCGGGGGCTGTTGCTAGGCTTGGTGCAGCCCCGCGCCGCCTCCGCGCCGGGCCGACCTGAGGAGGATCGCGCCATGGAACTGCCTCGTCGACAGCTCGGCCGCGGCGGACCGGCGATCACCCACGTCGGTTTCGGCGCCTGGGCCATCGGCGGAGGGGGGTATGCCTTCGGTTGGGGGAGTCAGGACGACAACGCGTCGATCTCCGCCATCCACCACGCCATCGAGCTCGGAGTGAACTGGATCGACACCGCGGCAATCTACGGGCTTGGCCGCTCCGAGGAGGTGGTGGGTCAGGCGGTGGCAGCGCTCCCCACGCCGGAGCGTCCGCTGGTCTTCACCAAGTGCGGCATGGTCTGGGCTCCGGAACAGCCGACGGCCTTCCCTCGGCGGCTGCTCGCGCCGGACTCGATCCGCCGCGAGTGCGAGGCATCGCTGGCGCGGCTCGGGGTGGAGGTCATCGACCTCTACCAGTTCCACTGGCCGGATGACACCGGGGTGCCGGTCGAGGAGAGCTGGGGGGCCATGCTCCGGCTCCGCGAGGAGGGCAAGGTCCGCTGGTGTGGCGTCTCCAACTTCGACGTGGCGCTGCTGGAGCGCTGCGAGCGCGTCGGTCACGTCGACTCGCTGCAGCCGCGCTTCTCCCTGATCGACCGAGGCGCCGCCGCCGAACTCCTCCCCTGGTGCAAGGTTCATGGCACCGGCGTCATCGCGTACAGCCCGATGCAGTCGGGATTGCTCACCGACAGCTTCTCGGCAGAGCGGGTGGCGGCCATGGACGCCGACGACTGGCGCCTGGAGAGTTCCGACTTCACCTCGCCGCGGCTGGAGCGCAACCTGGCGCTCCGGGACGCGCTCCGGCCCGTGGCCGCTCGCCACGGCGTCCCGGTTGCGGCGGTGGCCGTGGCCTGGGTGCTGAGCTTCGACGGCCTGACCGGGGCCATCGTGGGGGCCCGCTCTCCCGCCCAGGTCGAGGGCTGGTTCCCGGCGACCCGGCTCACCCTGACCGCCGCCGACCTCGAGGAGATCGCGGCCGCGGTGGGGAGGACCGGTGCCGGCTCGGGCCCGAGCCGGCCGGCCGAGCCGCAGAGCTAGGAAGCGGCTACAGCAGCGCCTCCCCCAGGGCCGCCTCATAGACGGCCACGGTGGACCGGGCGGCCGTCTCCCAGGTGAAGCTCGCCGCGTGCTCCAGCCCGAGACGCCGCCGCCTCGCAGTCTCGTCCGGTTCGGAGAGCAGATGTTCCAGCGCGGTGAGGAGCGCCGCCTGGTCCCCGTCCGGAACGAGCACCGCAGCCTCGCCGGCGACCTCGGGGAGGGAGCTGTTCTGGAAGCCCACCGCGACCGCGCCGCAGCCCATCGCCTCCAGGAGGGGTAGCCCGAATCCCTCGTAGGCGCTCGGGAAGACGAAGGCCGCGGCTCCGCCGTAGAGGGCGACGAGGTCAGCGGTCTCCACGAACCCGAGCTCCCGGCCGTGCTCGCCGAGGGTGGCGAGCTGGGCTCGCACCACGGGCTCGAACAGTCCCTGCTGGCCGGCGACGACCAGGTCGATGTCGTGGTCGCGGCGCAGCCGTCGAGTGACCTCCACCAGGTGGGGAAGGCCCTTGCGCGGCTCGAACGTCCCCACCCCGAGGAGATAGGGTCTCCGCAATCCGAAGCGGGCCCTCGCGCCCTCCACCTCGTCTGTGGGCGCCGGCCGGTACCGGGGCGAGAGCCCGTGGGGCACGACGTGGATCCGCTCGGGGGTCACGCCGCCGATCCGGATGCAATCCCGGGCGGTCGCGCTGCTCGGGGTGATGACCGCGTCGGCGCGGTGGAGCAGCCGCAGGCTGGCGCGGCGCAGCAGCCTCGATCTCCACGAGTACCCGGGGAGCAGGAAGGGGATGAGGTCGTGGACGGTCACGACCACCGGGAGCGTGGCCCGCCGGGGCTGTCCGTACTCCACGGCGTGGTACAGCCGAGCGGGATGCCCGCGCAGCGCCTTCGCGGTCAGGAAGGGGTCGGCGAGGACCTGGGCTCGGCGCTCCAGCCGGCGCGTTCGCGCCCCCACCTCGAGACCGCGCCCGGCTAGATCGCCCGGCTCCGGGGCGCCCCGGCTGAGGAGCACCGCCACCTGGGTGGCGAAGCCGATCCCGGCCATCCCGTCGAGGAGGCCGCGCAGGTAGGTTCCGATGCCCCGGCTTGCCGAGTCACCCTGGAGCGGGCGGGCGTCGATGAGGATCGGCCTCACAGCCCGTCCGCCGGATGATCCACCCACCCCGGCCCGGCCACGGCCGTGATCAGCCCCTCCAGGCGGCGCACCACGGCGTTCCAGCGGTAGTGGAGGGCGACGAAGCGGCGCCCCGCCTCTCCCAGGCTGCCGGCCTCAGCCGGATCGGCGACCAGCCGTGCGGCACTCTCGCAAAGTCCCGCAGGATCGCGGAAGAGCAGGGCTCCTCCGCCGCGCTCCGCCTGGCCGGCGAGGACGGGAGAGTCGCCATTGAGGAGGCACGGGCGGCCGGCCGCCCACGCCTCGAGCGCGACCAGCGAGAGACTCTCGAGCTGGCTGGGGACGATCACGGCTTCCGCCCCCGCCAGCGCGGCCCAGCGCTCATCGTCGTCGAGCCACCCCAGGCTCACGGCACCCTCGGGCAAAGCCACCGGCCCCGCGGGGTCCCCGATCAGCACCAGGGAGATCTCCGGGTGCCGGCTGCGCAGCAGCGCGTACCCGTCGAGGAGGAGCCCCACTCCCTTGCCCGGGGTCGCTCGTCCCGCGTAGAGCAGGTAGCGGTCCATGCCGTGTTCGCGCCGGAAGGCGTCGCGGTCCAGCGCGACCGGTGGGTCGATCGCCACCGCGCCGACGGCATGGGGGCGCTCGGCGGCGACCGGATGGACCGCCTCCAGGAGGCTGCGCTCCTCCTCGGTCAGATACCAGAGGGCGTCGGCCGCCGCCACCGCCCGCCCGACGGCGCGGAGGCGCAGCGCCGGCTCGTCATGGGCGGCGGGGATGAGCAGTCGGGGATGAGGGGCCGCGGGGAGGCCCCAGATTGTCGGGTGGTAGAGGTATGGCATGAAGAGGGTCGGCCGGTCCGTCCCGGTGGCGAGGGCGCGGACGAGGGCGGGGGCGAACGGCCCCTGGCTGACGAGCCACGCCGTCTCCGCCCGGAGCGCGGGAGGAAGCCGGAAGAGCGCCCGGCTCAGCTGATGGAAGAGGCGGGGTTGCCGCCTTCCCACCACCTCGAACCGTCGAACCCTCACCGCGCCGTCCAGGTCGTCCCCGGGGGGAAAGGCCGGCGACCAGGTCGTCTCCTCGCCCGCCGTCGTGGTCCAGACCTCGACGTCCCATCTCCGGGACTGGAGGGTCTGGGCTAGTCTCCGGATGAGCTGCTCGCTGCCGCCGCTGACGTCCCGGCCATATCGGGGCACTACCAGGCGGAGCCGGCGGCGTCGCGGGGCCCGCCCCGGTGGCCCGAACCCCGCCTCGCTGCCGTCGCCGGTGGGGCCGGTCACACCCCGACCGCGGACCGCCGCTCCGCGAGGTACCAGTCGGCCCGGGTCAGTGGGATCCCGGATGCCCCCTGGCCTCCCTGCCGCACCGCGAGCATCTGGTGCACGGCGATGCTGCCCTGCTCGAAACCGACCCGGCTTCCGGTCATGTACAGCTTCCACACCCGCGCCCGCTGCAGTCCAACCAGGGCGACCGCCTCGTCCCAATCCGCCTCGAGCCGCTCCACCCAGTTGCGCAGCGTCAGGGCGTAATGCTCGCGGAGGCTTTCGACGTCGCGGACCTCAAGCCCGCCCGCCTGCAGGGCGGTGACCATCGCCCCGGCCTCCTGCAACTCGCCGTCGGGGAAGACGAAGCTGTTGAGGAAAGCCCCGATCCCGCTCTTCCCAGGCCGGTTGGTGATGCCATGAATGAGCGCCCTGCCCTCGGGCCGGAGCAGTCCGCGGACGGCGTCGCAGTAGCCCGCCATCGCCTGGCGGCCGACGTGCTCGACCATCCCCACGCTGGCGATGGCGTCGAACTCGCGACCGAGGCCGTCCCGGTAGTCGGCAAGGCGCACCTCCGCCTTCCCCTCCAGCCCCAGCGCGCGCACCTGCTCGGCCGCCCACTCCGCCTGGCGCGGGCTGGCGGTGATCCCGAGCGCCTGCACCCCCCACTGCTGGGCGGCGTGGAGGACCAGGCTTCCCCACCCGCACCCGATGTCGAGGAACCGCTCCCCGGGGCGCAGCCGCAACTTGCGGCAGACGAGTTCCAGCTTGGCCTCCTGGGCGGTGTCGAGATCGGTGTCCGGGGTCTCGAAGTAGGCGCAGGAGTAGGTCAGGGTCCGGCCCAGAAAGAGCCGGTAGAACTCGGGAGGCTGGTCGTAGTGGTGGCGGATGGCCTCGCCGTCGCGGACTCGGCTGTGCAGCCGTCCGCGCAGGTGTGCCTCCACCCGGGTCCGGCGGGGGTCGGGCCGAGCTCCCAGGGCCAGAGCGGCGGCGAGGATGCGGGGGAGCAGGCGAGCCATCCTGCTCATCGAGAGGTCGTTGACCCGCTTGAGAAAAGCGTAGAGACCCTCGACCTCGAGGCTGCCCTCGACGTAGGCCCGGCCGAAGCCTCGATCCGGTAGGTCGCCGACGAGGCGGTCGAGGGCCCTCCGGCTCCGGAAACGGAGGACAAACTCCGGGGTCTCGGACTCCCCCGCGCTGCTCCCATCCCACAGCTCCAGGCGCCAGTGATCGGTGTCCCAGATGGAGGTGAGGACAGTGAAGAGACGGCGGGCGGCACCGCGGTCAACGCTTGCACTCGGCTTCATGGTCACCGCTCCCAACGTGCTCGGATGCTCGGGATGGTGGCACATGAAGGGCGTGGCCTACCCGCCAGGTGCCGCCCTCGGGTTGCCCTGGCCGGAGAGGTCCAGCCGATCCAGGAGCTCCGACATCCGGTCTCTCAGAGCCGCTTCGGAAAAATCGCCGAGCCGTCGGCGTCCCCGCTCGATGAGGAGGCGACGAAGCTGCATGTCCCGGATGACCCGGTCAACCACCGCCCCCCACACCAGGGGGTCGGCGCTGTCGAGCAGGATGCCCGCATCTCCCACCGTCTCCGGGACGGCGGCGGCGGCGCGCGCGACCAGGGGGAGGTCAAACGCCCAGGCCTCGAGGAGGTGCATCCCGAAGCCCTCGTGCTCGCTGGCGCAGACGGCCGCGGTCGCGCCGGCATAGAGATCGCCGAGCTCCCGGTCGCTGCGCCGACCCGGCAGCTCCACGGCGCTGGCCACCCCGAGGTCCGTGGCCAGCCGGCGGAGCCCGGCCACGTAGGTCTCGGTGTCGTCCCAGCCGCCCGGCAGCACCAGCGTCGCCTCCGGCTGCCAGCAGGCGCGGAGCGCGGCCAGCACCCGGATCAGCTCCTCCTGCCGTTTGTTGGGAGCGAGCCGGGAGACGAAGATGAGGCGCGGGGCGCCGGTCGGGTGCGCCGGGCGCGGCGAGAGGCGCGCCAGGTCGACGGGGGGAGGGATCACCATCGTCGCCGGGCAGCCCGCGGCCTGCAGCTCGGCGGCGTTGTAGGCGGAGTCGCCGATCCCCAGCTCGACCGAGGGAGCCAGCCGCGCGAGGTCTCGCCGTCCCCGATCGAGCCAGTACGCGACACGCGGGCTCGTGGTCCGGTAGAAGGCGGCCGGTGTGATGTTGTGGTAGACGATCGCCCGGCGGCATCCGAGCCCGGCAAAGAGGCGCGCTGACGGGGCCCCGATGCTCAGGTGGTAGAGCACCACATCGCCGGCTCCGACGCTTGCCTCCAGCGCAGTGGCCGGGCCCGCCTCGCCGAGGAGGCTCTGGTGGATCTCCTCGGCGAAGATCTCCGAGGTGAAGCCGGCCTCCAGGAACGACGCGCGCATCCGCCGCACCGCCTGGCCGATGGCGTCGCCGGGGGAGAGGACGGGGAGGAGCTGATGGATCGCCGTCACGGCTTCACCGGATGACTCCCGTCCGGCCAGCGCACCGTTGGGGGAGGGCCGGCGGGCGGCGTCATGCGCCTCCTTGTCGCCGCGTCTCCGTGTCCGGCTCATCCGCTGGCGCTACCGGCGACCCCTCCAGTCGCGCCAGCCGCTGCTCGAGGGCGCGCAGCTCGCGCAGGATGGCTAGATTGAAGCGAGTCTGGTCCTGGGCGATCGGAGCGACGTACCAGGAGAGCAGCCGGCGCTGGACGCGCTTGAAGAAGACGGTCACGCCCCCGACGACGGGCCGCGGGGAGCGCAGGGGACGCGCGCTCTCCACCACCACGTGGGCCTCGGGCGGCTCCAGCCCTTCGTCCGGGTGGAAGGGAGTGCCGAGCTTCTCGAGCAGCGATGGGGGGTACGTTCCGGCCGCTCGGTTGCGCGCGACCTCGCCCGTCAGCGCGGCGACCACCGCGTCCAGGTCGGTCCCGGCCGGCTCTCCGGCGTCGACCGCCGGCTCACCGCTGGCGACCATGGGCGCCCCGTCAGCGAGGAAGGGAGCCTGGTCGCTCATCTCGATCAGCCTACCCGAGTGGGTCCTGCCAGGTGTCGGGAGGCTGCTCCCCTGCCACCACCGACCAGACCCCACCGGGCTCCACGACGCCGCGGCGGGCACGCTTGTCGATCACGCGGAAATGGATCGCATGCTTGAGGTGGTCATAGATGGCTCCATCCCGCCTTCCCTGGATCTCGAGGTCGACGCTGTAGGCGCCGTCGAGCAGCGGAAGCTGGGGAATGTCGAAGCGGATCGTCCCGCCCGACCCCCGCTGGCTCTCGCCGACCTGGGCGTACTGGCTGACCGGGAGGCTGGCCTCCGAGACCATCAGCCCGTCGTCCCGTATCAGCCAGATCAGGCAGACGAAGTCGGCGATGGCGTCGTGCTGGATCCCGTATCCGATCTCGACGCGGACGAAGCTGGCGGTCGCGGGGTTGAGGTCCACGACACCTCGGCTGTCCAGCATCCTGACGCCGGTGACAACCACATCCCGAGAACCCCAGCGCTCGACCTCGGTGGTGGTGAGCGAGCCGTCGGCCGCGAGACCGATGGCTCGCCGGTACTGGGCCGTCACGTCCGCGGTGGCGCCGTCGGCGACCAGCCTGCCGTGGTCGAGCAGCAACGCCCGGTCACAGTAGGTCGTGACCGCACCCAGCTCGTGGGTCACCAACACGACGGTGCGACCCTCACGCTTGTAGCGGGCGAAGATGTCGAAGCACTTCTGCTGGAACGAGGCATCGCCGACGGCGAGCACCTCGTCCATCATGAGGATCTCGGCGTGGGCTTGGATGGCGAGGGAGAAGGCGAGTCGCACCTCCATCCCCGACGAGAAGTTCTTGAGCTTGTGGTCGACGAACTGCTCCAGCTCGGCGAATCCGATGATCTCGTCGAAGAGGCGGTGCAGCTCGGCCCTCCCCAGCCCCAGGATGGCTCCGCTCAGGAAGATGTTCTCGCGTGCGGTCAGCTCGGGGTTGAAGCCGACGCCCAGCTCGAGGAAGGGCGACACCTTGCCCTCGATCGCCACCACCCCCCCGTCGGGCCGGTAGATCCGCGACAGGATCTTGAGCAGGGTGCTCTTGCCCGAGCCGTTGTGTCCGATGATGCCGATGAACTCGCCCGCGGAGACGTCGAAACTGATGTCGCGCAGCGCTTCCATGATGCGAAACCGCGTGGCATTGCGCCAGTGGGTGACCCGGTGCTTCAGGGTCGCGCTGCGGTCGAGGGGGATGCGGAAGCGCTTGGAGAGGTGCTCCACGTGGATGGCGCGGTGGGGATCGGCGCTCACAGCGTCTCCGCGAAGTTGCGCGCCCGGGCTCGGAAGGTGAAGGCGCCCGCGGCCAGGATCAGGACGACGACCAGGAAGGGCATTGGGAGGAGCCAGGGAACGTCCAGGGCGGCGTACTGGTGGACGGCTGCCAGGTGGCCGGTCACGATGGTCTCGGTCCACGGCGCCTGCGGTGTCACCAGGGCGTGCCGGAGGTCCTCGACGATCTGCATGATGGGATTGCACACGACCAGCCACGCTATCCAGACGTCGCGCGGCGAGAGGTTCTTCGTGACTCCCACTCCCCGGGCCAGATGCAGCCGCTGCAGGACGTAGCTGAGGCTGAACATGACCCCCGACCCGTAGAAGAGGAGTTGCATCAGCACCTCCCAGAGGTGGCCGACGTCCCGGTACTGGACGAAGAGTGATCCCAGGAAGAAGGAGATGCCCAGGGCCAGCAGGTAGAGCTCGAGGAGCAGGGGTATCACCGCCACGATCCGCACCCCGATGTCGATCTGATGGAGGGCGATCGCGATCACGATGACCAGGCAGAGGTTGATGACGAAGGTGAAAAGGGAGGTCAGGGAGGCGGCGATCACCAGGATCGAGCGGGGGAAGTATGCCTTGCGGATGAGTCCGCCGTTAGCGGCGATCGCCTGCATCGACAGGGCCGTGCACTCGGCGAAGAAGGTCCAGGTCACGATGCCGAGCAGCAGCTGGATGCCGTAGAACTGCGTCCCATCCTTCACGTCGAAGAGGACGACGAAGATCACGTAGATGATCCCGAAGATCATCGCCGGCTTGAGCAGCGACCACAGATAACCCAGCACCGACTGCGTGTAGCGCAGCTTGAACTGGCTGATCGCCAGTTCCAGGGTGAGGTGCCGGTAGTGGCGGAAGCTGTTGAGCTGTGCCGCATTGGCGGTGGCGCCGGCGGGCACTTCGGTGTCAGCGCTGGCGGACATGGATCATCGGGAGGTGAGCAAGCAAATCATGATGTCGGCCGCAGCCGACGGGGCAGTGTAGCAATCGCGCCACCACCGCCGGTGGCACGTGGGGCGGCCCCTGCCGTACTCCCTGGTAGCATCCCGCGGCGATGTCCGATGAACCGGTCGCTCCCGATCCCCTCGCCGAGCGCCTGCGCGGCCTGATCCGGGACGTCCCCGACTTCCCCCGGAAAGGGGTTCTCTTCCGGGACATCACCACGCTGCTGGGCGACGCAGAGGCCTTCCGGACGGCCATCGACGACCTTGTCGACGCCTATCGCGACGCCAGCGTGGAGGTGGTGGTCGGCGTGGAGTCGCGAGGATTCGTCCTCGGAGGAGCGCTGGCCTACCTTCTCGGCGTCGGATTCGTACCGGTGCGCAAGCAGGGCAAGCTGCCCGCTCGCACCATATCGGTCGCCTATGCGCTGGAGTACGGCGAGGCCGTGCTGGAGGTCCATGCCGACGCGATCCGGCCGGGCCAGCGGGTCCTCATCGTCGACGATCTGCTGGCCACAGGGGGGACCGCTCGGGCGTCCGCCGAGCTGGTCGAGAGACTCGGCGGCCAGGTGGTGGGGATCGCCTTCCTCATCGAGCTGGCCGAGTTCGGCGGGGCCGAGGCTCTCGGTGACCGGAGCCACGTCTCCCTGATCCGCTTCTGACCGGGATCAGTGGGCAGCCACTCGCGTCTGAGCGCAGGGCGCGCCGCGCCCTCGGGTACCATGGCCGATCGACCGAGTTGCGGCACCTCTTTGCCAGGAGACGGCATGACCAGCACCCCAGGCACCTCCAAACACGACGTCGCCGACCTCTCTCTTGCCGACGAGGGCGACCGGCTGATCGCCTGGGCGGCCCGGGAGATGCCGGTGCTCGGCCTGATCCGCGAGCGGTTCGAGAAGGAGCGACCGCTGGCCGGCCTCCGGCTCGGCGCATGCCTCCATGTCACCAGCGAGACGGCAAACCTCGCCATCACCCTCCGGGCCGGCGGCGCCGACGTCCGGCTCTGCGCCAGCAACCCGCTCTCGACCCAGGACCCGGTCGCCGCCGCCCTCACCGCCCACCACGGTGTCCCCACCTTCGCCGTCAAGGGGGAGGACAACGCCCGCTACTTCGAGCACATCAACGCGGTCCTCGACCATCGCCCCAATCTGACCATGGACGACGGTGCCGATCTCGTCGCCGAGTTGCACAAGACACGGACCGACCTGATCCCGGATGTCCTGGCGGGGACGGAGGAGACCACCACCGGAGTGATCCGCCTCCGGGCCATGGCAGCGGACGGCGCCCTGCGCTTCCCGATCGTCGCGGTCAACGAGGCGCTGACCAAGCACATGTTCGACAACCGGTACGGCACCGGCCAGAGCACTCTGGACGGGCTGATCCGCGCCACCAACGTCCTCCTCGCCGGCAAGACCCTGGTGGTCTGCGGTTACGGCTGGTGCGGGCGCGGCCTCGCGAGCCGGGCTGCTGGCCATGGCGCCCATGTCGTCGTCACCGAGGTCGACCCGGTCCGGGCCCTCGAGGCCGCCATGGACGGCTACCGGGTGATGACGCTCGCCGAGGCGGCCCCTCAGGCGGACTTCATCGTCACCGTGACCGGGGACATCAACGTGATCGACCGCCACCACTTCGAGCTCATGAAGGACGGGTGCATCGTCGCCAACAGCGGCCACTTCAACGACGAGATCAACCTGGCCGCGCTGGACGACATGGCCTCCGGAGTCTCCCGGCCGCGGCCCTACGTCGAGGCGTACCGGCTGCGCGACGGCCGCACCGTCAACGTGCTCGCCCAGGGGCGGCTGGTGAACCTCGCCGCCGCCGAGGGGCACCCGGCGGCGGTCATGGACATGTCCTTCGCCAACCAGGCACTCTGCGCCGAATACGTCGCCCGCCATCACGCGGAGCTGGAGCCTCGCGTCTACGACGTGCCGTCCGACATCGACGCGGCCATCGCCGCCCTCAAACTGGCCAGCATGGGCATCGCCATCGACGTGCTCACCGAGGAGCAGCGCCACTACCTGGCGTCCTGGGAATCGGGCACTTCCTGAGCCGGCGAGGTACCTTTCGCTCGATACACCTGACCAGGAGGCCATCAGAGTTGGCTCGCGTCTCCCGCCTCGCAATCTCGCAGCAGCCCAAGCTGACCACGCTCTCCAACGGCGCGACCCTTCTCAACGCGCCATCAGCCAGCCGCAACGTCGGGGTCTTCCTGATCGTTCGAGCCGGGTCGCGCGACGAGACCGCCGAGACCGCGGGCCTCGCCCACTACCTGGAGCACATGTTCTACAAGGGGACGGAGCGCCGTCCCACCACCCAGCAGATCACCCGCGAG